>Ga0172372_10003222_pt1 | contig 24188 bp, 27 predicted proteins | sample LakKiv5m_2_FD_114544 | JGI IMG/M metagenome (GOLD analysis project Ga0172372, IMG submission 114544) | Freshwater microbial communities from Kabuno Bay, South-Kivu, Congo - kab_092012_9.5m | ecosystem: Environmental > Aquatic > Freshwater > Lake | place: Democratic Republic of the Congo...
CTGACATTACCGGGCTTATTAATGGAACAATATCCTCGGCACAAATACGAGCTAAGATTGAGCGATTAATTACTACAGGTTCAATTAGCGATCCGGATTATTGGGATGATCAGTTAGCACCTATAGGCCATGACAATTCATGGTTATTAATTGGAACTAGTACAGCTAAATCGTTGCGTCCCGGAGATATTGGCGGCACCGCGTTTACTGTACCTAGAAGCGGTACATCATATTGGTCTGGTTGGCTTCATAATGGTTCGAGCAATATTAATTATCAAGGAATTGATATTGATATACCAATTACCAGCTGGGGTAAGTTATGTAGGCTATGTTTCGATTTTAGACATGATTGGTCAGGCTTAAATCCACCTGATCGCTCGACACAACAAATCGGTAACATAATACTTCAATTTTCACGAGGTTACGGCGCAGCATCTAATAAAAGCGGCTTTTTAGTTCCAACAATACCTACCGAAGGTTAACTATATTTAATATAACAAATATTTGTTTTTTTTTTGAGCACCTATATTTATTTATAAGAACATAAAAAATCGATTTAACAAACACGTGTTATCATAAAGGAATTGTCATATGGCACAAACAATTAAAATAAAAAGAGGTGGTATAGGCGCATTAGCATCTCTAACCGGTACAAATGCTGGTGAAATAGCATTAGTAACAGGCTCGGCCGCCTCGGTTGGCATTACTAATTTTTCTATAGCTCCTAGAGTTTTATTAGCAAATAATGGAACTAATTGGGCTCCAGTTGGTGGAGCTGTATATACCGGTTCAGGCGTTCCAGGGAATATTAATGCTAAATTAAACGGTCTTCTGTATTTTGATACTTTAAATAATCAATTTTATCGTTTAGATGCTGGCGGTAATCAGGTATTAGACGTTTCGGCAACCGTACAAAATTCATTAACAGCTGGCAGCGGGTTATCAGGAGGATCTTTTAACGGTTCGGCTGCAGTAACATTTAGAGTTGATACAGGTTCTGCACATATTACAGAAGGTGTTGCTGACATTGTCGGTGCTATGTTAACTGGTAATACCGAAACAAATATAACAGTAACATATCAAGATACCGATAACACGATCGATTTCGTAGTAGCAGATGCATCTGATTCTGTAAAAGGTGTTGTAGAATTAGCAACTACCACTGAAGCCGCTACAGCGGCATCAACCACCCTAGCAGTTACACCCGCAGGCCTTGATGCCTTTGCGGACGCTCGAGGCTTATTATCTGGTTCTGGTGCCGACAACCGAGTTGCATATTTCAACGGTGCGAATGCATTACAAGGTTCTTCAAATCTAACATTTGATGATGCCAATTTAACAATCGGCACCACCGGACAAGTTAGATTTAGAGATACAGGCTTATACATACACTCATCCGTGGATGGTCAATTAGATGCAATTGCTGATACTAAATTAAACTTGCAATCACCGACGGTAGATATTGGTAATGTAGGCACTACAACTGCTACAACAGTTAATATTGGTAATTCTAATAATACTGCTACCGTTAATATTAAAGGTAATTTAAATGTTAACGGTACTACTACAACAGTTAACTCAACCACAGTTAATATTGATGATAATATCATTATATTAAACTACGGCGGCCCAGCCGATTCCGGCGGTATTGAAGTTACTGACGGACCAAATACGGGCTCATTGCTTTGGGACGGAACTGAGAATTGGTGGAAAGGGGGCCCCAAATCTTCTGAAAAACGTATTGTAACATTTGATTCAAATGCCGGCGGCACAAATAATAACTTACAAAAGTTAGATTCAAATAGCAATATAGTCGAATCAACTATTACAGACAATGGTGATGATATATCATTAGGCGGCAACGTTGCAATTACGTCTGGTCATACATTTACAGCTCCTTCTACCGTAACATTCAGTGGATTGACATTAACTGATTCATCAGCAGCGACAGATGAAGTGCTGTTTATATCAAACGCCGGCGTTGTCGGCGTGATAGATGCAGCTGCCACTACAGATGAAATGGTCGGAATACTAGGTTATAAGTCTACCGGTGGCATGACATTTAGTACTATACTCGACGGGGGCACATTCTAAGATTGATTTTTTGAAAAAGTTTCATTATATTGATCTTTGATTATTAACCTGCGCTATATAGCGCACAATTAAAGGGATGTCATATATATGGCGCAAACAATCAAGATTAGAAGAACCAGTACACCCGGCAAGACGCCCGTTTATAGCACAGATATTGTAACAGGAGAACTAGCATTAAATACCGCCGACGGCCGTGTATTTATTGCGGATGGTACTCGAGTTAGACCTATTGTGACTACCGGTAATGTTGTTACCGGTAGTATCACTATCAGTGGTTCCTTTATAACACGTAAAAAAGGATTTGTGAGTTCGTCCGGTGCATTATTTGCATCGTTATCATTAAACAATACTGCAACACTTAAAACAGTAGTTTATAATACATCGACTGGCAAATTCTTTTATACGGGCTCATATGGTGGCAGCGGTGGAGGAGGCGGCGGCGGCGGCGGGCCGTTAACGGGTACTGCTAATACCATATTATATTTTGATGACAACGGTGACCAAACAAGTAATAACCGATTAGCTTGGAATGAGAATACTACTCAGTTTAGTACGCCTAACGAAGCACTAACAACGCCTGGTAATTTGTATACTAATAACACATTAGAGTTTCCGGGTAGCCTTATTCATAGATCAGGATATCCTACAGTAGTTAATGCCGGTTATGGAGGTAAAACGCATCGTATACATTTTGTAGGACTTTCATCAAATAACAATGAATGGGGTACTAACGTCGGCGGCGGTCCACGAGACGGCCTCGCCGGCATAAGCACAGGATGGCTCCCAAAGCCGTTGAATATCGCCGGCACCCATGTTACATTCAACGGCGCACTTGAAGTATCTAATTTTTACTTAATACAAAATGATCAAGGCGAAGCAACTGTATATATAAAAACGCCGATATCACCTACACCAGGACCTGTCCCAGATGATACTGATTTAGGCGGTTTAGTATTAGATAATAGCGATACCGGCGCTGGCACTACAGTTATAAATGGTAACGGCATTAAAATGTTTAATGCGTTAGATGTTAAAAATAAATATAATTCGTCTGGCTCACTAGTAGTAAATGTATCAAGTGCTAGTATTAATATAGGGTTAGCATCTGATAGTTCTAGTCTTGCAGTAACCGTACGTGGAAAAAAGAATGGCGTATTTACGACATTTAATGCATTGTATATATCTCAGTCCGGCGGCATTCCAAAAATTGGTATTGGTACACAAGACCCAAAATCTGCATTAGATATTAAAGAAGTTGTTGATGATGGCTCTGGTACTGAATTTATTTTAAAGGTTTCACGTACAACTAAAGGTGCTCAATCCGGCGATACCGCAGCAAAAATTAATTTTGTAGTCGATAGCGGTAGTTATAAAGATTATAAGACGTCTGCATCAATTGCAACTATAGAAGCAGATGTGCAATCTATTTCTTCAACAGGTGTAGCTGGCAAGTTGCGTTTTAAAGTTTCTGATGAAAGTAATATTAAAGGCGGCCCGGTAGAAGTATTGCGATTACAAAAAAACTACCCAGATGATATCACTGATACTGTAGCATATGTTTCCGGTCGTATGGAACTATCGAAAGGTATAGCCGCCGGCGAAAGTGTAGAGACAAATGCAAATGTGATAGCAAACGCGGGATATGTAGCTACAGATGTACTACGTGTCGGCGCGCCTACTACAAATCCTGGCGGTGATAGTGCTTATATACACGGCACTTTACGTGTAGGATCAAATGTTAATCCTGGCACGAATGGCGTATATGTACATGGCGCTATTACATCAAGCCGTGCAAAAGTTACTGGCAATGTTGATATTGATGGTATATTATCATTGGGCGGCTTTGCTAACGTATCAGCATCATTGGCAGCCGCAGTGGCCGGAGGCGATAATCTAGGCAATCATACGGCTACGCAAAATTTAAATATGGGTACGTTTGCTATTACGAACGTCGGCAATGTTGATGGAGTAGATGTATCAGTATTAAAAAGTGATTTTGATACTCTTAAAGATAAAACATTAGTATCAGGCTCTGCACAATTAACTAGATTAACTGCTACAACACAAATCACAGGCAGTAACTCAGCTGCCGTACGTATAGGCACATATCCAATTGGCTATGAAGTTATACCAGGTACATTTGATGTTACGGGCTCGGGATTAATAATACGTAAAAGTGGACTACCAGCTAAAAACTACCCAATGGTAAAGATTGGCGATGTCGAATTAATAGATTTTAATTCAGCAGTTACGCCAAACACGTTTATGATTCGTAATGTCGATACCTTCTTAGTTACATCGGGAAGTGAACCATCAAATATATATAGTACCGCTGGCAATCCATTGTTCGAACATACGGGCACCCAATTCAAAGTATATGCAGGCAACTCAACACGTGTTGAGATTACTTCTGGTAGTACGAACATTACTAATATATTATCATCAGGACTTCAAACCAATTTACGTGCTACATCAGTAGCTACTAGCAATGTTAAATTTTTACCAGCCTGGGCATCTGAACCGAATGTCACGCCTGTACAATTACAATACATAACGGCATCTGCTATCGGCGGTAGTGCTAATGAATATATTGTTACACAGCCAGCTGGTACTAGCGCCGGAACATATGGCCAAGGCACGAGAATATTAAAAGGTCGTGTAACTGGTGCATCGTTAACTGCTGGTAAAGTATATTATTTAGATAATGATTCATGGACATTAGCAACTAATACTGATTCTGGTGCATCACGATTATTGACGGTATGTACAACAACAACAAATGGCGGTAGTATGGTTTTAGAAGGATCTGTTAATATTGTAACGCCAATTGCTAACGACGCCGGAACGCCGTTATATCTAGGAACAAATGGAGATGTAACTGACACGGCACCATCAACATCTGGTGCATATGTAAGAATTATAGGTTATATTCTTAAAGACGGTGAAGAAATTTATTTTAATCCATCATCTGAATGGATTGTTATAGCATAAGGAAATATCAATGCCTAATTTATTAGAGTTATATGAACGGCAAGAATCATTAAATTCAGTTAATACACAACTAGAAAATTTAATGTTAAGCCAAAGTTTACTTCAAGATCAAATCAATGAAGTCATGGAACTTGAAAGACAACAGGCATATTTAAACTCTCCTTTATATGTATACAACCAACTTAAACCACATCTAGATACTGTAATAACACAACCGTATGATGATAGTACCGGCTTTAATTATCCATTATATTATCACGCTGTTAACAGGACACTAAATTTAGGATATTGTCATGAGTATGTATATGAACGTAGATACACTAACGGCGTTCTAACGCATTACCAGCAATTTGGGACCGAGACGGCAGGCGATGCTACATTGCCAATTCCTACTATAACAGTATTAAATATGAGATAATAATGGCCGCATATTATGTATCAACACAAAACGGCAGTGATGCTAATAATGGAACTACCGCTGCTTTAGCTAAAAAAACAATCTCCGCCGGCCTAGCACTAATGTCGGCAAACGGTGATATTTTATATATAGGCCCAGGCGTTTATTATCATACTACTACCAATCAAATACCTAGAAGTGGATTAATGACTAATCCATGCCAGATCATAGGCGATACTCAAGCTCAATACTTGACAAGTGATGCTCCCGGTGAAATAATTTTAACTGCTATGAATTCATCGACATTGCTTCCTACGACTAACATAATTGGACTAAATTTTTCATCAGATAATCATTGGCATGTTAAAAACTTGACATTTGTAGGTTATATGGGGACAAGCGCCGGCGGTATATTTGCACTGACATCGGATGGTGTAGTTATAGAAAATTGCCATTTTTCTAGCTGCTATTATGGCATTTTTGGTGATGCGGATGATGATGTCACTCTTTATAATTGTAGTGCTGTAGGATGTTATATAGGATATTATACTGTGAATACAGTTAACTGTGTCGTAGTCGCTGCGGCACAGTACGGCTTTTGGGCATGTTATACATATGGCTGTTTAGCTGTAGGATGTAATAGTGGCTACTTTCAGTGTTTTTGTGACCAATACGGCGCTCTAGTTACAGATACCGGAGCAACATATAATAGCAGTGCTATAGGTTGTACGAACGGCTTTAATGACTGCGCTGGCCAAAATAATTATGCAATAGCCTGTGGTAGTGGATTTAATTTTGGTAATGCTAATATGATTGGATGCTATTCCGTTGCATGTCTCAATGCATATAATAACGGTGAAACATCTGCGACCGGTATATTCCCAAACATAAACTCGGGATCTAGATTATCATCATGTTATTATACAGGATTTCATAGTTCCGCTAACTTATCAGTCGATGATGTAAACTTTATTCCTACACAAACTAAAGGTATGCATTACATAGGATATGTCGGTATGTGTGATAACATACAACATATGTTTAGAAATCGCCCATTGCCAGGACAAGAATACTTTTATACTGCTAGTAATGGACAGCAATGGTTTTCTACTAAAATAACAGGATCCGCAACTCCGCTAGGAACTCGCCCCGAAGCACTACGTGCATTTGTATCAGGTTCTGGTGTTAGATTTGCCGCCAATTGGCTAAAAGGAACTTATCCGCCGCCAGCTAAATATGACATACTCGGTGTCCCGATGGGGAACTTATCTATTACTCCCGGATTTACGCAGTATAGTAGATTTCAAGGAGCATTTCCTGGCCATCAATATCCCAACACGCCAGAACTAAGTAAAACATTTGTAACTGGCAGTAATTATGCTATAAAACTACAAGACTATGGTGGATTTGCTTTAGCGGCTAATGTAACAGGGTCTATTACAGCATCTGTATCTGTAAAATACGTCGCCGGCACTCCACCAAAATTATTGCTAGTAGATAAATTAACGAGTGGTAAAGTTGTATCAGCATCCGCATCAGGGACAGGTAATCAGACAGGTTCATGGCAAACCTTAACAGTATCAACTAAGACGCCCAATCCAATTGATGTTGTATTATTAAATGCGGCAGAACCTACCGGATATAATCCGTACCAAGGATCTAATTCTACTGTATATTTTTCAAATTTCATTATAAATGGGTAAAGTTAAAGTAATATACGGTACTATACCTTTTATTGTAGCACCGGAGACTCGATTAATATACGGTACAGTACCGTTTATAACAACGCCCATACCTAAAAAACAAGTCACTGCTGCCGCTGCCCCCGCGGCAAATATTACATCAGTTAGTGGCATTAGTTACGGCAGTATTACATCTATAACTCAAATAGCCAAAGCGAATATTGCATCTCGTAGCGGTGTTACGGTTTAATCTATTTGTTATATTTATACTAAAGGTATAATATGTTAGGTAAATGGTTAGTAGATCAACTTATTAACGAACAGCAGATAAAAAATATTATTGTTATATATCCGGGACGATTTCAGCCCATGGGTAAACATCATGCTGATGTGTATAACAAGTTAGCTAACATATTTGGTAGGTCTAATACATATATTGCTACATCAGATAAAGTTGATCTGCCTAAATCTCCATTAAATTTTCAAGAAAAAAGTCTTGTCATTAAAAATCACGGTATAACAAACGTTGTACAAGTAAAAAATCCATACCAATCTACAGAAATTACTAGCAAATATGACCCAGAGACTACTGCAGTATTGTTTGCGGTCGGCAAAAAAGATATGATGGATGATCCTAGATTTCGTGTAGGATTTAAAAAAGATGGTTCACCGTCATATTTTCAATATTATGATGACAATAAAAATAATTTATTGCCATATACACAACATGGCTATTTATATGTTGCACCACATGTATCATTAAATGTTCCTGGGTTCGGTGAAATGTCTGGGACAATATTACGACAGGCATTAGCAACGGCCACTCCTGACGAATTCAAGACGATAATGGGGTTCTTTGATCCGGGTGTATATAATTTACTTAAAAAAAAATTCTCAGTGTTAGCAACAGAACATACTAATAAACAGGCTATACCATCATTAACAAAAGAATGGTGGCAACAAATTATACGTGAGAATCTTTTAAAGGAAGGCGGTGCTTCCGGGCATATGGCACACCCGTTCGATGATAGAGATTTAACTTTCGGTGAAATGAAAGACATAATTCGTTTATCACTTGAAGGTAAATTAGACGTTGATTCGGCAGTAACTGAAAAAACTGATGGGCAAAATTTAAATGTGACATTTAAGGATGGAAAGGTAGGTGCTGCACGTAACAAAGAAACAATTCGCAATCCGTTAGATGTACAATCGTTAGAACGTAAATTTGCAGATCGAGGTGAAATTACCAAAGCGTTCTCATATGCAATGAGAGATTTAGAACAAGCCATAATGGCTATACCGGCCGAGAAACGGGAAGAAATATTTCAAAACGGTACAAGATTTTTAAACGTTGAGATAATATATCCCGGCACAAAAAATGTTATTAACTACGGAAATGCTGCATATTTACAATTTCACGGATTAAATGAATTTGATTTAGACACAGCGCAAAAAACAGATACGCTACCGGAATACGGAACGTTATTGCAAAGTTTAATTGCAGATGTTAATGCAGATGTACAAAAACATTTCAAGATTATTCCACCAAAAAAACTAATGATTGCGCGCAGTATTGATTTTGAACAACTGGAGCCAGCATTTATCTCACAAGTTACAAACTTACAAAATGAGTTTAACCTCAAAGATACAGATGAAGTTATTAAATATCATGAACAGTGGTGGCGTAGAGAAGTAGAAAAAATGTTTCCAACATTATCTACAGAAGCACAAAACGGTCTCATACGACGTTGGGCATATGATGACAAAACATTTAGACTTAATGCAACGACGATACCAGATGCGAATGCATTAGATTTGGCAAAAAAATATGATACGCAAGACTTTACCGCTCAAAACAAAAAAAATGTATCACAGTTTGAAGATATCTTTTTAAAATTAGGCGCCGAGGTGCTATCAAATGTATCTAATTTTTTAGCAGTAAATCCTAGTGATAGTATTCGAGAATTGAGATCTGATATTGCTAAAACTATCAAACAGCTTAAGTCATCCACTGATTTAAGTGCATTGTCAAAACTAAAACGAGAACTACGGCGCGTAGAAACAATCGGCGGATTTGATAAGATAGTCCCATCTGAAGGTTTAGTGTTTATGTACAAAGGTAAGATGTATAAACTAACGGGTTTATTCGCGCCGATCAATCAATTGTTAGGTTTAACACGATATAGTCGTTAATTAGAATATTTATTATTAAAAGGATTAAATATGAGTGCAAGCAAAAATACAAAAATCTCTGAAACAAAATTACGTTCAGTGATTCGCCGTAAAATAAAAGAAGCATTGCGGAGCGATGATTCATTTTTATCGCAAGTTGGTAGCAGTGTAACTTCTAGATTAGGATCTCGTCGTCAGACATTAGACAGAATCTTAGCTACTATTGATACCGATCGTTTAGGTAAACTACCTAACAGCCAAAAAGTAGATTTACTTGTAGCATTAGTTCAAAAATTTGGAATATCAGCACGCGATTTTGCTAGTATTAAATCACGTGTACAACGTATGATAGGCGATGATTCACCAGTAACTGAGGCTAATGCACCAACGTTGCCAGCATCTCTAGCCAGTAAAGGCGAAAAACTAGAAAAGACTCAAGCATACCAAATGTTAATGAAGTCAATTGCAACCAAGCCGGCTGCACAACAAGTAGATTTTGCAATTCAATTTTTAAACAATCTTCCGTTAGATGATGCCGGCAAGCAGCGTCTTAAAATGAAGATTCGTCAATTCATGTAATCATGAGCGAAAAGTTACAAAATGTTAAAGCGGTACGCGAGTTGCTTGACGGCACACACCGATCACAGACGCGTCATACCTACGGTTTCACAAAGACATCTCATACAAAACATGCTATAGGCGATACATGGACCGAACAATCACCTAACGGCATTGAATATGAAATTACACAACACGACGGATATAGAACAAAGCGACCAAAAAATTCAGTTAATGATCAAATTAAAGATCTGTTAAAAGTTCCAGACATATGCCCAAAGTGTGCTACTAAAATGCGTAATGAAGAAAAACGATTAAACTTTAAATTTTGGTTTAAGCGTAAACAGTGTTTTAGTTGTGTATTGAAAGAGGAACAGTCAATACGAAATCAAGGCCAAGATGCATGGCAAGAATATGAACGTCGTATTATGTTGGAAAATGCCGAATCATGGTTTCATGATGCCGATGCTGAGGTTGAAATTCTTAAACAGCAATTAACCGAAACGTATTGGCAGAATGGAGATGGTGAACGCGGCGAAGTTGATATTTCACTAATCATTCAAAAAATGGAACAAGACTACGAACAACTTAAATTAGATATTCGTAGTCGTTTTGGGGAGTAGCTCATGACAACAAATGAACAATTATTACGTGCGAGCATACGTCGTTTAATATACGAAACATTAAATGAAGCCGATGGGGAAATGCCTATTACAGATGATGAACAGGCACAACTTGAAAAAGAAATGGGTAATGCATTATCAGCATTAAAGTCGCAAGCAACAAATGCTAAACAACTCAAAGAAGCCCGTCAGCAAGTTCGTGAAGCTGATATCAAATTAAATGAGGCGTTAGGAACAGTTGCAATTATAGGCGCAATTTTAGCAGCCCCAAAAATTATAGAACTTATTGCTAAAGGTATCTCAAAATTAGTTAAATTGTTTAAAAAACTAGTAGGTGTTAAGGCAGCTACAACGGATGATGAACGCGTTGATACGGCTAAGCGTATTATTGACTTTACACATAAATGGCATAAAGGGTATATTAAAATTATTAAGTTTATATTGTCAGCGACGGGCATTTTAGATAAAGCGGGTATTACTAGTCCACAGGAACAAATGAAAGCGGCTGAAGTTGTATATTATACTATAATAGCCGGCCTAGCTGTATACAGTGGCATCGGTGCTGTTAGTGCATTTAAATCTGCTGCAGCGAGTGCCGTTAACGGTAGTGACTTTGCACTCGGTACTTTTGAAACAGTTATGGCGTCAGTTAAGACAACGGAAGTTACTGAATTTTTAACAAAAGTATTTAAAGTATAATTTGTTAGCCTAACAAATTTAAATTATATTATAGGTTATAATGGCGCAACGTAGTATTAAAGAAGTCATTCGGGATGAGTACAAAAAATGTGCACAAGATCCTGTACACTTTATGCGTAAATATTGTGTCATTCAACATCCTACCAAAGGTAAAATGTATTTTAACCTCTATCCGTTTCAAGCGGATATGTTAACTACAATGCAGCATAACCGTTATAACGTAATATTAAAATCACGGCAGTTAGGAATTTCAACATTATCAGCAGGATTTGTGTTATGGAATATGCTGTTTAAAAGTGACTACAATGTATTAGTTATTGCGACGACGCAGGAAGTAGCTAAGAATCTTGTAACAAAAATCAGAGTCATGCATGAAAATCTGCCGGCATGGCTTAAAGGAAAAACTATTGAAGATAATAAACTTTCACTACGTTTTAAAAATGGCTCGCAGGTAAAAGCTGTATCTAGTACGGGAACGGCTGGTAGATCTGAAGCACTTTCATTGTTAGTTATCGATGAGGCTGCATTTATTAAAAACATCGAAGAAATTTGGGCATCAGCACAACAAACATTAGCAACGGGCGGCGGGTGCGTTGCATTATCAACGCCTAACGGCACTGGCAATTGGTTTCATAAAACATGGGTCGATGCTTCACTAGGTGGACAATTTAAGCCTACAGAACTACATTGGACAGTACATCCCGAGCGTACTCAAACATGGCGAGTTGAACAAACTGAATTATTAGGTGAAAAGATGGCAGCACAGGAATGTGACTGCGATTTTATAACATCAGGCCATACCGTGATTGACGGTCCTATATTACAATGGTATGAACAAACATATGTACAGGACCCAATTGAACGACGCGGGTTTGATGGTAATTATTGGGTATGGGAGTATCCAAATTATAGTAAAGATTATGTAGTAGTAGCTGACGTTGCACGCGGCGACGGAGCCGATTATTCAGCATTCCATGTTATTGAAATTGAATCATTAACACAGGTTGCGGAATATAAAGGAAAAATAGGCACTACAGAGTTTGGTAATATGTTAATATCTGTTGCAACTGAGTGGAATAATGCACTGCTAGTAATTGAAAATGCAAACATTGGATGGGCAGCTATACAAGTTGTAATAGATAAGAATTATGCGAATCTATATTACTCGTATAGACAAGATGCGTATATTGATGAGGATATTCATTTAGCAAAGGGTTATGATTTAAAAAATAAAGCACAACAGGTACCTGGCTTTTCAACAACATCAAAAACTAGACCGTTAGTGATTTCTAAGTTAGAAACATACTTTCGAGAAAAATCACCAATTGTACGTAGTAAACGTCTGATAGATGAGTTGTTTGTATTTATATGGAACGGGTCAAAGCCAGAGGCACAACATGGTTATAATGATGACTTAGTTATGTCGTTTGCAATTGCATTATGGGTTAGAGATACTGCATTGCGTCTACGTCAGCAAGGCATCGAATTATCAAGAAAGTCGTTAGGATATTTTGGTAAAGTACAACATACAACAGGCGTATATTCTGCTAATAAAACGCATGATTCTTGGCAGTGGCGTAATGGGTACGGACAAGATGACCTAACATGGCTTATTTGATATTTATTAAAAAGAAATTAGATTATGGCAGATACATCATTAAGGTCTAGATTAGGTAGATTATTTTCTACTAATGTTGTAGTACGGCGTATTGCAAAAAATCAATTAAAGGTAGTTGATACAAACAAACTACAATCTATGGGGTCATTATCTAATAATAGATACATTGACCGCTTTTCTGGCATGCACAAATCTTCATCCGGTTATGCCACATATAATCAAGCGTATTCATTCTTTACATCAAAAATAGAATTATATTCTGACTATGAAGCAATGGATATGGACCCAATTATTGCATCGGCGTTAGATATATATGCAGATGAATGTACGGTTAAAGATACCGACGGTGATACGTTAACAATCTCATCACAGAACGACGAAATTAAAAAAGTACTGCATAATCTATTTTATGATATTCTAAACATAGACTATAATCTTTGGCCGTGGATACGTAATGCATGTAAGTACGGCGACTTTTTTCTACATTTAGATATTGAAGATGAGATTGGCATAGTAAATGTAACGCCGTTATCGGCATATGAGGTGCGCAGAGAAGAAGGGTTTGATCCTACAAATCCATATGCATATAAATTTGTATGGGAGGGAACGCATACCATGTATGCCTCGGCCCGTGTTGCAAACAAAGACATGCGCGAATTTCAAAATTTTGAGATTGCACATTTTAGATTGTTGTCAGACACGAACTTTTTACCGTACGGTAAATCAATGATTGAGCCAGCACGTAAAGTATTTAAACAGTTAATACTTATGGAAGATGCTATGTTAATTCATAGAATTATGCGCGCACCAGAACGTAGAATATTTAAAGTTGATGTAGGTAATATTCCGCCCAATGAAGTTGATACGTATATGCAAAGCATCATTTCTACAATGAAAAAGATTCCATATGTAGATGAGCGTACGGGCGACTACAATCTTAAGTTTAATATGGAAAATATGATGGAGGATTATTTCCTCCCCGTTCGAGGTGGTGAATCCGGCACGGCCGTAGAATCATTACCTGGACTATCTAATGACGGCCAAATCGAGGATATTGAATACTTAAGAAATAAGATGCATGCGGCACTTAAAATTCCTAAGGCATTTTTAGGATATGATGAGGGGGTCGAGGGTAAAGCTACATTAGCCGCGGAAGATGTGCGTTTTGCTAGAACAATTGAGCGTATACAAAAAATATTTGTATCAGAACTTACTAAAATTGCAATCGTTCATTTATTTTCTCAAGGATTTAAAGATGAAGAGTTGATTGACTTTACATTGGCATTATCTAATCCATCTTTAATCTATGAAAAGCAAAAAATTGAGTCATTAAATGAGAAAGTTTCATTAGCAACTAGTATGCGTGATTCATTACTGTTCTCGGAACAATGGATTTATGAAAATATATTTGGAATGAGTAAAGATGAGTGGTCTGCAGAACAAGACCAAGTTATTGAAGATATTAAATCTGCATTTAGAAAAGAACAAATAAAGTCCGAAGGTAATGACCCTAAAAAGACTAACATGAGTTTTGGTACGCCGCATGATATTGCAGCAATGCATGTGTCGACACGTAACGGTGAATTATTACCTGGCCAGGAACAAGAGCATGTTGCAGGTCCGGGTAGACCTAAATTACCGGGCACTTGGGGAACCCATTCATCACCACATGGCAGAGATCCATTAGGCATTAAATCATTATCAACAACATTTAATACAGATAAGTCGCCATTACAACATAATTTTCGTGGAGGTTCGCCATTGAGTACTGAAAATAAAAATACGATGGCTTTGATTAAATCATTGAAATTATCTAAAACATCATCAATAATTCATGAATCATTGAATATGCCAGTGCCTGATACTGACCATGGAACGATGCTAGATGAAGCTCAGTTATTTGATGATAACTGATTTTTGGATATAAATTAATCACAACACTATATTTATAAAAAAGTATGATTATAACAGGACGAATACTTCATGAAACGAATCAAGCATTCAAAGTATAAAAATACAGGCCTAATCTTTGAACTTCTCGTCCGCCAAGTTGCATCCGACACGATGCACAATAGAGACTCGAAAGCGTTACGTATTCTAAAAAAACACTTCTCAAAAAATGCAGAATTGTCAAAAGAATTAAAACTCTATCGTTCATTACATGAAGAGAAGTTTACGGGTGAGCGTAAGGCGGAGTTGTTTTTAGATGCTGTGTTATTATCTAGACGACAAATAAATGAAACGCAATTGCGTAGAGAAAAATTCAATCTTGTAAAAGAGATAAATAATATATTAGATGCTAATGAATTTTTCAATGCTCGCATTTCTACGTATAAGCAGCATGCTGCTATATATAAATTATTTGAATTTAGCGAAGCCGATGATCCTCGAGGTTATGTCGAAAACAAAATTGCATTAACTGAACATATTCAACATCAACCAAAAACGGACAATAAGCCCTCATTAATATCAGAAGATAAAGATATACGTATATTGGCATCAAAACTAGTCGTTGATAAGTTTAACGAAAAATACGCTAATTTAAATACGGCCCAAAAAGAAATGTTGCGTGAGTATATTAATAATGTTACAAACTCAACAAAGCTTAAAACATATGTTATCAATGAAACTAAAAAACTAGAAGTAGAACTTCAGTCATTAATTAAAGGCGTTTCTAGTAAAATAACTCGTATTAAACTCAATGAAGTTGCTAGCCTATTAGAACAACTACGCCAAAAACATGTTGTACAAGATAAAGATATTGTAACCATGTTACGGTATTATGAGTTAATAGCTGAATTAAAAAAAGCAAAGGGAGCTAACTAATGGCACGTGGTCAAACTTACTTAGCTCCTAGTGGTTCGCAAATTAAGCCGTTTGAAAAATATGGCTTCCCGGGTAAATATCATTCTACAATTAAATACATTAGTGGTCAGTTAGATTTAACAGGGTCTAATTTTGGCTACGGTGCTGTGATGGTAATTACTGCCGGAAGTGCAACATTACATTCTGGTAATACTACTATAGTATCGGGCGACTTAACTGCCAAACAAATTTATGATATTACATTATCTAAAATTACCGGCGGGTCTGGTGCTAGTATTTATTTATTCAAAAGGCAACAATAATGAAATTTATAGATGAATTATCTCGTCAACTTAAAAAAATGAATGAGTCCATAGATCGTGTATCGGATAAAGAGGCTAGCACTAAGTTTAATGATTTAGATGATCAGGATCTAGATAATGATGGTGATAGTGATGAAACGGATAAATATCTGCATAAACGTTTAGGTAAAGTTGCTAAAATGGATGAGGAGGAAGAGTTAGATTTAGAAGAAATGTCTTCAACGGCTAGCGCCCCAGGGTATCAGACGCCATATGCATTTGGCCGAAAGGAAGATGAAAATGACAGCGCAGAGGTAGTAGGGTATAAGAAAGTCAAAGAAAGTGTATATAAAACTATGATGCGTGATATGTATGGAGTTAAATCTACAAGTTTAAAAAATATGGACGAAGCGGTATCATATCGTGCATATAAAAAAGATGAAACAGCCTCACCGTCACAAAAAGTTAATCAGAGTATTAAAGAAGTAAATAGTATGTTAGCCGAAATGGAAAAAATTGTGTCTAACAATTTACGTTTAAAACAGGAAGCCGGTGTACATTCATCGCAGTTTTGGAAATCGACATCACAACGGTTCGCAAAAATAAACGAGCGAATGACTCGAATTTCAAACCGATTAAAAGAATTATCAAAATGATTCCAAACCGTACATGGCAACAATTCAAAGCTGCCAATCCTTCATTAACTCTTGAAGATGCAAAACGCAGATATAGCGATGAGCGTAAGCGTTTTGATCAACAAGAACAGTTTATTAATTCGGGATTGTTTATGCAGGGGAACAGGAATGTCTAAACAATTACTAGTAGATTATACTTTATTCGAAGTGCCAACACAGCACGTGAATGAATCATTATCAAGAAATGACGGCAAACTAATTGTAACTGGGGTATTACAGCGCGCTGAAGCTAAAAACCAAAACGGCCGTATATATCCAAAAGAAACATTGGTACGTGAGTCAAAAAAATATGCACAGACATTTATCGCAGAAAAGCGTGCGTTGGGCGAATTAGACCATCCGGATTCATCTGTAGTAAATTTAAATAATGTATCTCACAATGTAATCTCTATGGAGTGGAAGAATAATGATTTGATAGGTACTATCGAAGTATTATCGACGCCCTCTGGTAATATTCTTAAAGAGCTATTTAAGTCAGGTATAAAATTAGGTATTTCATCACGTGGGATGGGATCGGTGAAAGAAGTCATGAAGGAAGGTGAAAATACATTAGAGGTTCAACCAGATTTTGAATTGATTTGTTTTGATTTTGTATCAAATCCTTCGACACAAGGAGCGTTTTTATCGCCTGTACATGAGTCAGTTGATAAGAGTATGAAAGCATACCATGGTTCTATTGATAGAATCATTACTGACATTATTAGAGAATTTTAATTAATCTAGTATATTGTACAATAAGTTTCGTATTAATCTATGCATAATTAAAGTAAGGTATTGACGAAATGAGTACAAAAACATTGATGAGCATTATTTTAGCCTCGACGGCAACCGTAACGTTTATATGTTCCTATTTCTTGGAATTGACGATGAACAATATTGACCAGTTCATGGCAATTGGTATTGTCATAGGCGTAGATGGTTTATTCGGCATAATTGCCGGCACGAAACGTGAAGGATTTAAGACATTTAAAGCACTTAGCGTACTACGTACATTATCAGTATGGTGGATAGTATTAGGCGCTATATTAGCAATTGAACAGGCTTTTGTAGTAGCATCATGGTTGTCAGAAACAATTATTGTGCCATTTTTAGTATTTCAAATTATTAGTATTCTAAAAAATGCATCAATAGCAGGTTATATACAGGGCGATATATTAAACATGATACTAGCTAAAATAGATCAACATAAAGATAGAACATCAGTATGATTAAATTAAAATCGTTATTACCAGAATCTATGATTAGACGGTATCGGATTATAGAAGCGCCTGTAGTGTATAAAAACGATAGTAGCGCAACGGATGATACAGCATCGTCAGCGTCAGACGAATTTTTAGTATGGCTTAAATATTATCCTGTTGCAAACAAGGCAGCTAAATTTAATGTAAAACTAACTAATGTAGAAACGTTTGTGCCAAAGGAAGAGGCTCAAGATATTGAGCAGGGTGGGCTGTTAAAAAAACTTGGTAAATCATTTTTAAAGGCTGTTAGTGGTAGTACTGCTCCGGGTATAGAATTTGAATTTACATCGCCGCGATTCAAAGGAACGGGCAGAATGGCATTAGATTATAAAAATGGTAAATTTACCCTAGGGGCAGTTCGCAAATTTGCCGGCCGAGATGCAGTTGATGCTCGTTTGACAGATGAAGCTATAGATAAATTTATTAAATACTTGCTAACACAGTCACAATATGCTGAAGCACTTAAACAAGCATTTCCGGACATTGAAACTGCATTGACTGATAATTCGTTTAAAAAATAAGCAAGTATTGGCTTATTTAAAATGAATTTATACCGTATTGTATAGTTCAATATGACATGTCAAAGTAGCCGTAATCGATAAAATTTATCATGACCAATCATATTTATTAAAAAGGATTAGATATGGCACTTATAGATAAAGTATCAAAATATGGACCTACGACCCCTATAGGTAAGCCAGGTACCGGAACAGCTGTTGATGTATTTGGATTTGAGACTGGTGCAGGTCAAATAGGCGCTACTAGTAAGTACGGCCCTATTCTGCCATATGGTAAGCGTCCATCACGATATGAGGATTTGATCTAATGATTAGATTAACAAAGCTTGTTGCAAGAAATGCAATTAAACGTAGAATTACGGAAGCGGACAATGACCCAGCTATGCCTACAGCTGATACGCCAGAACCGACTACTAGTTATATCGACTCAAAAGATTTGATTCAGCGTCTTAATTCAATTATTGATGAGTTAAATACAATTGATGATGAAATCATGAATGCATTAGATACGGCTGAATCAGAGACGGCTGACATTAAATATGGCAATGCAAAGGCTGTTATAAGTAGATATTTATCTGCAGGTATTAAAAATATAATTAGGCTTAAGCAGCCGTTGAAAAAATTATCTTGAGATGACAACATGAAAAAGTGGGAATCACAGTTATTACGACATATTCTTAATGAAAAGTATTTAGGCGAAGAAGATGCGCCAAAAATGGATAAGAATGAACGTAGCCAATTTTTAGAAGCAGTATCTAACTTTCAACGGTTAGGTGAGATGATATACCGTAAAAATACATTACGCGAAGTTTCTCAGACACTAGGTAAAATTACCAAACAAGCTGAGCAACTAACAATATCAGAATCTGAGCATTGGTTTGATAATGTTACGGTATCACGCCACATGAAACAAATGAACGAGGCATATAAAGTATTTGAAAAGACGGCAAATGAAATGTCCGGTCTGCAGCAACGTTTAGAATCCGCATATGAGGACATGGGCTCAATATTAAATCGTTATTATAAAGTTAATGGCGCACTACAAGAAGACCAGTATACTGCAGGCGTAGATGATGAAGGCCCGGCATTAGATGAAGATCAGTACACCGCCGGCGTAGATGATGAAGGACCTGCATTACAAGAAGACCAATATACTGCAGGCGTAAGTGATTACGGGCCAGCATTTCATGATCACATGACGTCGACAAACTCCAAGAGATTAAAAGAAAGTGTAAAGGCTCGTCGGAAAGCTAACAAAATAGCTGCAAGACGTAAGAAATAATCTTGGAAAGTTAAAAAATAGCTATTATATTAATAGCATAAAATAAATAAGTTATAAATGAATCCAAAACAGTACAAAAAACATCAGTCAATTTTACCTGGCGCGGAAATCGGCGTACGTGTGCTTAAGCATAAAGAACGCGGTTTAGACATTGAACGGGCATTACGTAATTGGAAAAAACAAGTGAAAGATGCTGATATTGTCAGCGATCTTAAAGATCAGATGCAATACGAAAAAAAGTCAGTTGCTCGACGTGAAAAAATGAAGAGGGCTAGATTTATTGCAAAAATACAACAACAAAATCAATAAGGAGTAATTATGAATAAAGAAAAAGTTTTAGGTATCGTTAGACACTTGCTAACATTTGCAGGCGGTGTATTGATTACGCAAGGAGTTATTGATGACGCTGTATTTACAGAGTTATTTGGTGCCGCAATGACATTGATTGGCGGTATTTGGTCTGTTGTAGATAAAAATTCTCCGGCAGCGTAATAATATTTTTATAGTTTTTAGAAAAAGGCACCTTCGGGTGTCTTTTTTACTATCCGTACGGATGTTTTTTTGCTATTGTGCATAATTATATTTGACTAACATTACTATGTGTTAATACATAGTCCCTGAGAATATCAATCTATTCTTATTGAGGTTTATAATAATCTCAGTTTTCCAATCAAATATTAGGAGACACAAAATGAATGACCTTTTAAAGGAAGCCATCGCAGACGCAAAAGCTGTTCGTGAAACTGCTATGGCAAATGCAAAACTTGCATTAGAAGAAGCGTTTACGCCTAGACTTCAAAGCATGTTATCCGCAAAATTATCTGAGGAAGAGGAAATGGAAGACGAGCCTGCTGACGAGCCGGCTCCGGCACCTGCCCCTAAGCCAGTTGAGGAAGAGGATGATATGGAACTGACGTCTGAAGAGGATGACATGGACCCAATGGATGAAGAGGATGACATGGAGCCAATGGATGAAGAGGAAGATGACATGGAACTAGAAGCAATCATTAGAGAACTTGAAGGTGACATGGAAGAGCCTGTTTCTGAAGAGGATGACATGGAGCCAATGGATGAAGAGGATGACATGGAAGAGCCTGTTTCTGAAGAAGAAGAAGAAGTTTCGATCGATGAAATTATTCGTGCTTTGCGCGAGGAAGATGGCGAGGAAGATGAGCCAGTTACAGAAGAAGATGCTGAAGAAGAACTTAAGGAAGCATACAAAGTTATCCGTTTCTTAAGATCTAAAATCAACGAAGTTAATCTTCTTAATGCAAAACTATTGTTTTCAAACAAGTTGTTTAGAAATTATTCATTAAACGAATCACAAAAGGTTAAAGTTATTGAAAATTTCGATCGTGCACGTACTATTCGTGAAGTAAAATTAGTTTTCAGCACATTGGCAGAGTCGTTCACTACGACAAAACCAAAAACTCGTTTAAAAGAAAGCTATGCTTCTAAATCATCTCGTTCAACCAAGCCATCAAAGCAGGTTATTAACGAGGGCAATGATTTGGCAGCACGCTGGAAAAAATTAGCTAACATTTAATCTTTGGAGAAAAATCAATGAACGTAAATTCATTACTCCCTCATGACTCAGTAGCTAACCAAAATGCGGTATCACTTCGTTTAGAGCGTAAGTGGGAAAAGACCGGCCTTTTGGAAGGTTTAAAGTCTGAGGTTGAAAGAAAAGGAATGGCCGTCCTTTTAGAAAACCAGGCTAAACAATTAGTAACGGAAGTTAATAAAACCGGTACCGGTGGAAGTGATGAACAATGGGCAGGCGTTGCTCTTCCATTAGTTCGTAGAATCTTTGCTGAGATCGCTGCAAAAGATTTCGTATCTGTTCAGCCTATGAATCTTCCTTCAGGTCTTGTATTTTACTTGGATTTCAAGTATGGCACAAACCAAGGCACTAACGGATTCACTACATCAACAGGTAATGATTTCTTAACAGGTCAAGGAAGAACTTCTCAAGGCGATTCTGTATTCGGTATTACCGATGCGGGCAACTTAGGTACTTCTGCCGCCGGCGGTGCTGCACCTAGCGAAGGTTTGTACGGCGCAGGTCGTTTTGGTTACACGATTAATGATGTTAATGCTGTCATTGCAATAGCAAATATAGCTACAGGTTCATGGTCGACTTCAACCAATACATTTACTGCTAATACAGCAACTGCATTGACAGGTGCCCAGTTAGCATTGTTCTCTAACTTCAATGCGGAATTTTCAGCATCGGCTGCGGCAAATAGCAGAAAATACCAAGTTGTTAGAATTACAAAAGCTAGTTTGACAAATCCTGATATGAACGGTGTAAGAGCATTCAATTTGTCAGGATCTGGTATTACTAACATCGTTCCGGAATTTACCCGTCATGATGGTACGTATATCTACTTCCTAGCACAGACTGCTGCAACTCCAGCTGTTAATCGTTCGTCATGTGAAGTAGCATATCATGTACAGCCAGCTGATAACTCTAGAGGCGACTTTGAAGATACCACTGGCGGTAACTTGACCGATACTTCAATTCTTGATATTCCAGAAATTAATTTGGAAATGAGAAGCGAGGCAATCGTTGCTAAAACACGTAAGTTGAAGGCTATCTGGTCGCCAGAATTTGCCCAAGACTTAAATGCATACCATAGCATCGATGCTGAGGCTGAGTTAACGTCAATGTTGTCTGAGTATGTTTCTCAGGAAATTGATCTTGAAATCCTTGACATGTTAATTCAAAATGCACAAACCATTGACCGTTGGTCTGCAAAGATCGGCTTTGAGTTCGACCCAGTAACAAACACCTTTGTTCAGTCGAATGCAACCGCTCAAGCATACAACCAAGGTACCTGGTTCCAGACATTGGGCACTAAAGTTCAAAAAGTGAGCAACAAAATTCACCAATTGACTTTACGTGGTGGTGCAAACTTCTTGGTATGTTCTCCAACGGTTGCAACTATCCTAGAATCAATTCCTGGATATGCTGCTGATACTGACGGCGATAAGATGCAATTTGCAATGGGTGTGCAGAAGGTTGGTGCAATCAACAACAGATACCAAGTTTACAAGAACCCATACATGACTGAAAATGTCATCCTAATGGGCTTCAGAGGATCTCAATTCCTTGAAACAGGTGCTGTTTATGCTCCATACATTCCGCTCATCATGACGCCATTAGTGTATGACCCGTCTAACCTAACACCAAGAAAAGGTGTTATGACGCGTTATGCCAAGAAGATGGTTCGTCCGGAATTTTACGGTAAGATTTACGTAGGCGACTTGAACGTAGTCTAACGATAAAATTTAGTGGTACATTGAAAAGGGAGGCTTCGGTCTCCCTTTTTTACATATTTATATTAAATAGGAGATGTATGGCAAAGCAGAATATTGAGAAAACCCCACCCCAAGGTCCTATAAGGTTTTCATTAAGTTTATCAGAAGAGCAGAAAGCGGCTAAGGCAGAAATATTAAAACATCCGTTTAATTTTATTGTAGGAAAAGCCGGCTCAGGTAAAACGTTATTAGCTGTTCAAGTTGCTTTAGATATGTATTTTAAACGTGAGTGTAACAAGATTATTATTACACGGCCGACAGTCTCAACAGAAGATAACGGATTCTTACCGGGGTCTGAACGAGAAAAATTAGAGCCATGGCTAGTGCCAATTCGTTCTAATATGAGAAAGGTATATAACAAGCCTGATATTTTAGAAAAGATGGAATCTTCAGAGGCAATTGAATTAGTTTCATTAGCACATTTTCGCGGCCGTACATTTGATAATGCAGTTGTAATAGTAGATGAGTTTCAAAATCTAACAAAGTCTCAGTTAGCAATGGCTATAGGTCGTATTGGCGCGGATTCTAAAATGATTTTTACGGGCGATTTACAACAAATTGACTTGAAAGATAAAAATTATTCAGCCGTACATGATTTAGCCAAGATTAAAGATTCTCAATATGTCTGTAAAATTATATTAAATGACAATCACCGCCATCAGGCAATAGATGAATTGTTGAATTTACTCAACGGATATAACTAAACGTCATATTTATTAAAAAGGAAAGCAATGGCCGGCTGGTATAACTTTACTATTGAGCAGGGTGCTACTGTTAATTTTGAATTAACATATAAAGATTCTAGTGGCAACTACATCGACTTAACAGGTTATACAGCTCGTATGCAAATAAAAAATGCTCGCGGCGGAAGTCAAACATATATTACTTTGACAAGCAATAGGGCTGCTGACGGTACGGGATTAAATATGAACGGTTCATCTGGGACAAAATCACCGGTATCTGGCTCTATAGGCGTGTTTATATCAGCACATTCATCGTCACGGCTTACGTTTTCTGAAGGTTACTATGATATAGAATTAGTTTCAGGTAGTCAATACCCGTATGTAACAAGATTACTAGAAGGTAAAGTGAAACTTTCGAAAGAAGTGACCACGAGCAGCTAATGTCTCAGAAAATATATGTAAATAAAGATGAACCAAAAGTTACAGTAAATGAGTCTACCGCCA
>Ga0172372_10003224_pt1 | contig 24181 bp, 25 predicted proteins | sample LakKiv5m_2_FD_114544 | JGI IMG/M metagenome (GOLD analysis project Ga0172372, IMG submission 114544) | Freshwater microbial communities from Kabuno Bay, South-Kivu, Congo - kab_092012_9.5m | ecosystem: Environmental > Aquatic > Freshwater > Lake | place: Democratic Republic of the Congo...
AAATTGGCAAAAATCATGGCTATGAAAAAAATATGCGCGATTGGTTTTTAGCTCTTTATCAAATTTTGCTCGGTCAAGACCAAGGCCCAAGAATGGGGTCATTCATTGCGTTGTTTGGCATCGAGGAATTTTTGAAATTAATTGACACGAAAATTTGATGTTTGGATATAGTCAAGAAGAAATTGATGATATTGCAAATAAGAAAGAGCAAGTTCGATTTAAATATAATGCTTTAATCATGCAAATAGGTGTTGCTGATAATTTAAAAATTGAAGCTTGTGAATATTTTGTTCATGGAGCATTGCGCAGATTAAAATATGTCAATGTTTGCATTGATAATATTTTTGAACTTTTGCCAATAAATCAAAGTACAATTTACGATGAAAATGATATTGATAAAGCCACAATTTATCTTCAATGTTTTTATGTAAATTTATCAGGAATAATTGATAATTTGGCACTGGCGTTATGGCTTGAAAAGGGTTTAGATTGTAAAGAAAAAGATTTAGAAAATCATAAAAAAATTGTATTTGAAAATACTAAATTTAGAGAATATTTAAGCGAAGAATTTAAAAAATATCTAGATACAAATGAATTTAAGGAATGGAAAGAATATAAAAAAAATTTTCGAGATGCAATTGCTCACAGAATACCTGTTTATATACCGCCTGTTATCAATGGAAAAACTAAAGAACCAATAAATCCAACACTTATGTGTCATTCGCTTTATGGAAATGAATCTTATAAAAAAATATCCGCTGATAAGTGCGAACCTTTATATTTCCATGCTCAAATAATTGCTGATTTTCTATCAATTGAAGAATTTATTAACGAATTTATTAAAGAAATATTAATAAAATAATAATTAGTTTTTAAAAAAAATATTACAAAAAACGGTGCTATCATCCCCCTTGATGGCTTAAATCCCCAGATTATTTTTGAGGGAATATTTGACGAAATTTCTTGCAAAGGAAAAACTTCCAAAGCTAACGAGCTCTATTTCCCCTCATGAGGGGCTTACATCCCTATAATATTTATCTTGGAAATTTTAATAAAAAACTATTGTTTACATATGCTCGCAACTCAAGCGGTACTAAGCTCTCCCGCTTTACGCAGGGAGCGGACGAAAAGAATTTAACGACAGTTAAATTCTTTGAGTCGTGGGGGGTCGAAAAACTTAATTCTAAGAGCGGTTTTATTGGGTTTTCAGGATTTCTTGAGGAAAGAATTTTTTACAAATTAGATTTTTTGATTTTTAAAAAAAAATAAAACTAAAATGAATTTTTAGCTTAAAAATTAAAAAAAATTTCAAATTTAAGTTTTTAATCAGTTCAAATATTTTGTAAATTCTTGAGTTCAGAATTTTTTAAATTTGACAAAATTTTTGTTGATTTAATATTGTTCAAACATAAGATTCGCGAGCTTTTTTGTAGGAACTAACTTAAAAATTAAATTAATACCAAATTCCAAATCTTGGTTCCAAAATTAATTTCAAAATTCTAGTTCCAAAATTTAAGTGCAATTCAAATCCATCAATAATTTCAACTAATATAATTTTAAGCTACATTTTGGGTTCTAGTCTCAAATGAGTTTGGTTTTTACAAATTAGTTTCAGAAATTATGTGGATTAGGTCTCGTTAAAATTAAAAACCTCATCGTCATGATCCGCATTTTTCAGTTGCCACAATACTCTCAAATTAAGGTTTTAACGCTCAAAGAACTGGCTAATATTTCTGAAATTAGAACCGATATTGCGTGGGTTGATTTGCAAAACCCAACGATTGCACAAATTAAAGAAGTAGAAGAATTTTTTGGTATCACTTTTCCAACTCGTCAACAGCAAGAAGAAATTGAAACTTCATCGCGTTATCTTGAAAATTCTGGTATAATCAAAATCAACTCAACTTTTGTAAACATGGTTCCTCACACCGGAGCCCTTGAAGAACACGAAATGTCTTTTATTTTAACCGAAAAAACCTTGTTTACTTTGCGTTATTTTGACAGTCGAGTGATTTCGGAAACTGTCAAAAAAATCAAACAATTTCCGATGATTTTTGCTAACGCTTCCAAAATATTTGTGGCCATTCTTGAGGCGCGTACAGATTTTGATGCCGATTTAATGGAGTCGGTTTCAAAATATGTCGCCGAAATTAGTAAAAAAATCAATTACGATAATCGTCTTGATGAAAAACTTTTGCTAAAAATTAACGAAAGTCAAGACTTGACGATGTCGCTTCGCGAGGCGCTTTTTGATAAACAGCGCGTTTTATCTTCGTTATTGAGAAATGAAGATTTGATGCTTGAAAACTACAATCGTCTTCGAATTATTATTAAAGATATTAACTCTCTTATTGAGCATGCAAATTTCAATTTTACGCGCCTCGAATACCTTCAAAACAGTTTTTTGGGTTTATTAAATATCGAGCAAAACAAAGTAATAAAAACCTTCACGGTGGTTTCATTGGTCTTTATGCCACCAACCTTAATAGCCAGTATTTATGGTATGAATTTCAACTTTATGCCGGAATTGAATTCTAAATTTGGTTATCCAATAGCCTTAGTATTGATGCTAATATCTTCAATAATTCCTTTAGCGATATTTAAGCGCAAAAAATGGCTTTGATATTTAAAATTGTTGGTACGGTAAAAAATTAGAAGTGGGTATTAATGATGCGTTTTAGTCTTTGCAAATCATCTCGAATCTCATGAGTTAGTTTTTCTAATTTGTTTTTGTGATCCGGATTAATTGGTAGAATTTTGATATGTTCGTATTTACGAATTAATTCGTTTGGCGAGATTGATTGAGAATCAAGAGAGTGGTTTAGAGATTCATTTAAATGATTTTTTTCAATTTCAATTTCAATGTTTGGTGAAGAGTTTTTATTGTTTTTGAATAAATCATCGAAAATTGCCATATTATTTGTTATAATAGTTTTTGATGAAATATTTTAAAAGTACCGATGATATTGCTGTTAAAGGCACTGATAATAATACTCCAATAAGTCCAAAAATTGATCCAAAAAAGAAAACTCCAAAAATATCCACAAAGGATGAAGATCAATTTTTTTGCCAATTAGATTTGGTGCCAAGAAATTCGATTCGATTATCTGGCCAATTAAATAAACTAACAAAATTACTCCTATTTGATGATAATTTAAGCCCCATTGATACAATGAAGCGATAACTGCTAGAAATAAACCAGTGCCATATCCAATATATGGAACAAAAGATAAAAGCCCAGTTATAAAGCCAATCAAAAAGCCATTATCCAAGCCAAAAATGGTGAGCAAAATTGCATAATAAAATGCTAGAATAAGGCAAATATTAATTTGGCCTCGCAGAAATCCAGATATTGATTTATCGATTAAAACAAAAATTTCTCTGATTTGTGAAAAATATTTTTTTGGCAAATTATCGTTAATTTTATGAATAATTTTATGCCAATCTTTTAAAAGATAAAATATTAAGATCGGCATAATAAATAATATGGATAAGATATTGATAATAAAGGTTGAAGAGCTTATGAGGTTGGTAATAATTTTTTCGATAATTCCATCGTTAAGAATGAATATGTGATTATTTTTAATGAGGTCGAAAAAATTGTGTTCAATTTCAATATTAAGGCGTGCAAAAAAATCAACAATATCGGGATAAAAATTATCCGAAAAATTTTCAATATGACTTGGAACTGATTCGGCCAGAAGGATGGTTTGATTATAAAGCAAAGGAAAAATAAAGACACAAAACATCGCAAAAAAACATAAAAATATCACCGTAATTGAACAAACAGCTTTGAATCGCGATAAATTGAATTTTTTACACAAAAAATTGACAACCGGATTAAGGGTATAAGATATAATGATTGCAAGAATAAAGGGGGTTAGGACGGTTCGGATTTTATAAATTAATAGTCCAAAAATTGTTAGCAGGATAAAGGTGAAAATAATTTTATCTTTTGTTTTCATTGAGATATGGCGTTGATATCGAAGGTATCTTGGTTTCTTTTGCTAAAAATTAAACCGAGTTTTTCAAGTCCTTGTTCGACTGGAATTTGAGTGTTGATATAATTGATTTTAATTTTTACTTCATCTTTAGAAATTGATATTATTTCAAGGCCATCAATTAGAGAGCTTTTATCAAGAGTGTTTTTTACATTAAGCCAGTCAGAAATCGAAGAAATTTTGATAATTAAATTAAAGATATTTTTGTTTAACGCATTATCGCTTCCAATTGGATTATTTTTTAAATATTCGATTGAGCGATCAGCGACTTTTGTGAGTAGATCGCTATATGAAAGTCGATCGACATTTATAAAGCTGAGGCGAAATTGTTTTTTGAGAAGTTTTCTGAAATATTGGACTTCAACCAAAACTTTGTTTTCAATTTCATCAAAATTATAAAACATCAAATAAACCCCTTGGGCATTATAGGTTTCGAGGATTTTTTCAAAATTTTCAAAAGAAACATTACTGATATTTTGTCCGTTAATCAAAGCAATATTTTCAGCATTGGATTCTGGAATTATAAAATTTTTTTGTAAATTATTTTTGTTTATAACCTTATCTATTGTTGAGCGCCAATCGTTCTCTGGTTCCCATAGTAGGGGTCTTTTTTTAGCAACTTTAATTGGAATTATAAGATAATTATCTTTTTTGGGTTTGTCGAGCTCGCTATTTTTTGATTCTTGTTCTTTGGTTTTCTTTTCTAGAATGTGATCAACAAAATCTCGAGCAAAAGTAATGTTGTAGTTAGCGGAATAATTGTTGCCGGCGATTTTTTCGTCAACGATTTGTTCAGATCTAACCATTTCAGCAATTTCTTCGTTAGAAATGTTATCGGCGGTCGCAATTGGTAGTTGTAGCCTCATCAGTAATACCATGAAGGCATCGCGCCTTGCGTTTGTTGTGGCTAAGATTTTTGATGCATTGGGGGTTTTATCGGAAGCTTTTGAAGAAATGGACTCAATTTCGTAAATATTATTTTTAGCTTCTTGAGCAAAAGAATTTTTATATGTGATTAAAAATATGGCTACTAAAATTTGGGTGACTTTGAGCATGTTAAATCAATTCTTGATTAAAAACTTGTTTCAAAAAATATTTGTTTAAATTATTTTTATCAATCAAAGATTTCTCAATCATTTCTAAATTTCATAAAAATGTCATCTAGCTACAAAAAATCAGGCGTTGATATTGACGCCGGTAATGAACTGGTCAAAAAAATTAAACCATTTGCTAAAGCTACAGCTAGAATTGGCGCAGATTCTGAACTTGGGGGTTTTGGTGCTTTATTTGATTTAAAAAAATGTAACTTTAATGATCCGGTTCTTGTCTCTTCGACCGATGGTGTTGGGACTAAACTTAAAGTTGCCATCGAGACCGATACTCACGATACTATTGGCATTGATTTGGTGGCTATGTCCGTTAATGATTTAATTGTTCAAGGTGCCGAACCGTTGTTCTTCTTAGACTATTTTGCATGCTCAAAATTAAATGTTGATGTTGCAAGTATTATCATCAAGGGAATTGCTGAGGGTTGTAAACAAGCCAATTGTGCTTTAATTGGAGGAGAAACCGCCGAAATGCCCGACATGTACCAAGAAAATGACTACGATCTGGCGGGTTTTGCAGTTGGAGCGGTAGAGCGTGACAAAATTTTACCACGTCAAACTTGTAAAGGTGATGTTTTGATTGGGTTATCTTCAAGTGGTCTTCACTCAAATGGCTATTCATTGGCACGATATATCTTGAAACAAAATTCGCTGAAATTTTCTGATAAATTTAATAATCACAAAACAATCGGCGCAGAATTACTTACCCCAACAAAAATTTATGTAAAATCAGTTCTTAGCGCCATAAAAACTCATAAAGTTAAAGCTCTTGCTCACATTACGGGAGGGGGTTTGATAGAGAATTTGCCACGAGTTTTATCGCCAAATATTGAAGCTAAAATCGATTATAGTTCGTGGCATATGCCCGAAATTTTTTCATTTCTTCAAAAGCTTGGAAAAGTTGAAGACAAAGAAATGCATAGAACTTTCAACTGCGGGATTGGAATGGTTTTGGTGGTCGACAAAAACAATGTCGATGAAATTGTCGATTTGCTCAAAAATTGTGGCGAAGATGTTTACATTATCGGAGAACTAGCATGATTGATCGCAAAACCTCTGTTCATTTGCAAGATTTTCCATCGGTTAATTTTTTAAATGATGAAGTTGATTTGATTCGTGATATGGATTTGATTCGAGCGATTTGTTCGACAGCTTTGGCTATTCGCGATAGCAAGAATTTGCGTGTTAGATTACCACTTCAATCGCTTACAATTATTGGTAAAAATGCTCATCGAATTTTGCCATTTATCGATATAATTTCTGAAGAAGTTAATGTTAAAGAAATAAAAATTGCCGAAAATATTTCAGAGTTTGCCGACAATAAATTACAAATTAATTTTAAAAAAATTGGTGCCAAATTTGGTGCTAAAATTAAAGAAATAACCCAAGCCATCAAAGAAAATAATTGGCAAAAAATTGACGATAAAACCATTGAAATTGCTGGAGTCAAGCTAGTCGATGACGATTTTGAATTAAAGCTTACTATAAAAAATATCGATGAAAAAAAATCAGCAATTTTGGCATTGCCTTCAAACGATTTTTTGATCTTATTGTCTATCGAAATTACTCAAGAGCTTGAAGATGAAGGTATTGCTCGTGATATAGTTCGAGCAATTCAGCAAAACCGCAAAGATGCTGATTTGCAAATTACTGACATGGTGAAATTAGAAATTTTTTCTACAAAGCCTAGAATTACAAGCGTTGCCAAAAGATTTGAAGATTACATAAAATCACAAGTTTTGGCAATAAGTCTTGAAATTTCAAACGATAAAATTAGCAATTCTTCCGCTAAAATTTTTGATAATCAGCTTGATGATGGTGATATCCAAATCGCAATAACGCGAAATTCTTAATACTCTATCTCGATGACATGTTTAGGGGTGATTAGCTATTCTGCTAATTGAGGTGCTTAATAAGAAATTATTGAAGGTAATTAACGATTTTTATATTTTTTGATCACTGCCAAAGCAATTACGTTCAAAGCAAAAGTAAAAGCAAATAAAGTTAAAGCCAAGGCAAAAGCCGAAAGCGTTTTTGGGCTGTTAAACTCTTGATCGCCAACTAATAAAGTAACAATTTGAGCGGTGGCAGTTGTGACTGAGTCGAGAGGATTGAAGCTTAGTTTGGCTATCAAGCCTGCCGACATAACTACGATCATTGTTTCGCCGACGGCTCGAGAAACAGCCAAAATTATGGCTCCAACAATACTTGGTAAGGCTGATACCAAAACCACTTTTTTAATCATTTCTGATTTAGTGCTTCCAAGTGCGAGTGCGCCATCTTTTAAGCTTTGTGGAACTGCGCTAATAGCATCATCAGTTAAAGAAAGTACAAATGGAATAATCATTACTCCCATCACAAAACCAGCTGACAATGCGCTTTCGGCAGAAATTTCGAGGCCAAAATTTGAAAAAAAACTTTTAAAGAAAGGCGCCACTAAAGTAACGGCAAAATAGCCGTAAACAACCGTCGGAACTCCAGCTAAAATTTCTAAAATTGGTTTCAAAAAATCACGTTTTTTTGCGCTGGCATAAAGTGCCAAATAAATTGCGGACATAATGCCAACTGGAATGGCAATTGCCATGGCGACGCAAGTAATTAAAAGAGTTCCCAAGAAAACCGGAATGATTCCGAATGAACTTTTTCCAACTTCTTGTTCGTTTGTAAGGGCCATTTGCGGATTCCAATTAAGACCGAAAAAGAATTCTTTGGGCGAGATAAATTTGAAGAATCGAAGAGTTTCAATCATTATTGATATTGTAATTATGGCGGTAATTAATATTCCAATGCCAGTGGTGACGGAGAGAACGCTAACCTGAAATTTTTCAAAGTGTTTTTTAGCGCTGAATTTCTTGTGAAATAGGTGATTAATTAACCAAAAATTTAAAATTAAAATTAAGATGAATGAAAAAATTTTAAAATTTACGTTGGTAAAAATTGTGTTACAAAAAATACTTAAAATTAGACTCCAGAGTATGAAGCAGTATGAATAGTGAGCCGTGAGAGAATTAAATCTGTGGCTTTTATCTGAATTAATTCTGTGTTTTTTTAATTTGTGATTAACTAAAATCGCCAACAGAATTAATGAAACTAAAAAAAATAAAATCATTGCTTAATGTCTAAATTATTACCTTCAAATCCGTTGCTGAAAATTCCTAAAATTCGATTGTACCTTGATAAAAACCTCAATGATAAAAATCTCAATGATAAAAATTTGGGGGATTCAAAAATTATAAATTCCCAACTTGAAATTGCCAATAATGATTTTGATTATTTGGTGAAAGTTATGCGCCAAAAAATTAATGATAAAATAATTGTATTCGATGGTTTAAATGGTGATTTTGTTGCTAAAATTATTGAGATTAAAAAAAAGTCGCTAACCCTTCACATTCTTGAAAAAGTTGCCAATGTAAAAGTGGTACCAAATATAACTCTGGCTTTCGCTCCTGTCAAAAATGTTCGTATAGATTTTGTGGCAACTAAAGCGAGCGAGCTTGGTGTTAGAAATTTTCAACCAATTATTACGCATCGAACTATCGTTGATAAAATTAATGAAGAACGCTTCAAAGCCAATATTAAAGAGGCTTGCGAACAATGTGGTCGCAATGATTTTCCACAAATTTTTGTAATAAAAAAACTTGATAATTTACTCAAAGAAAATTTAGAAAATAAAATTTTAATTTTGTGCGACGAGTCGGGAAATGGCAAAAAAGCCAGCGAAATTTTTTCAAAAATTTTACCAAAAAATGATCAAGAAATTATAATTTTTATTGGCCCCGAAGGCGGATTTTCCATAGAAGAACTTACAAAATTTTATTCACTAAAAAATTGTTTTTTGTTGAATTTGGGACCAAGAATTTTACGCGCCGAAACCGCCATAATTTGCGCCCTTACTTTAGTTCAAGAATTTCTTGGCGACTTTAATTTAAAAGCTAATTTTTCATGAAAAATTTATTCACAATTTTAACAATTTTTTTATTATTAAATTCTAATTGTCTCGCCGTCACTCACGCCACAAAAACCGAGGAAATAAAAGTCTCGAAGACCTTCCTACCAAAACTTGAAATAACTTTTCTTGATGGCAAAAAATTTAATTTAGCCCAACAAAAAAATCAAATGACGATTATTGTTTTTTGGGCAAAATGGTGCGGAATTTGCAAAAGAGAATTAAAAATTTTAGATAAAATTTACAAAGATAAAAAGTCACGAGGACTTGAGATAGTGGGAATATCGATTGATAACAAAGAAAATTTTGAAGATGTTAAAAAAATTGCCGATAAATTATCTTTTGGCAATGGCTTTTATTCTGATGCTAAAAAAATTAGTTTTGAAATTCCCAAATCAATCCCGACGAACTATTTTCTAGATAAAAACCAGCAAATTATCAAAGTGATTCGAGGCGAAATTGATGAAGATGAAATTGAAAAAGTAATTACAGAAAATAATTTTAATTAATTTTAATCGACCATTTTTTCGATAAATAAGTTTCGACATCTAGATATTCTTTTGCATTCAAGACTCGATCAAAAACTATAAATTCACCGATATAACCGTAAAAGCTGTCACCAAATGAGGTGCGGCCTCCTCCTCCCAGTTTTGTTGATAAACCCATGTTATTGATTCCAGCGTTTCCGGTAGCGATTTGAACGCCATTAATTCTAAAAAATGAGTTGGCGGTATTATGAACTGCGGTTAATATATGAGGTCTATTAAGTTGAATTGAACCAGATGTAAGACCTGTTCCACCATATAATTGTCCAGCAAAGTCAGGTGTTAAAATAAAAGCAAATTGCGGAGGAACAACATTATTATCGTAAAGATAAGTTCCGGAGCTAGTATTCTTCTTGTTCTCAAGAAATACTGCAAACATGGTTTTTAAGTTATTGTTGGAAGTTGCAACATGATTAATTATAAAACATCCATTTCCTGAAAATTGAATGGCTGGAAGTGCGTTTATTGAATTTTGACGATAAATGGGAGCCGTTCCCTAGACAGAAGTTGTTGCCCTATAAATTGATGCGAGGTTAATATCATTCCACTTAGTAACAACAACTCCATCTTTTGCTTCATTTTTCAAAAAACTTATTTCTTGCGTTGATTCAAGCCATAAAGCTAAATCTTTGATGCGGTTTACTCGCGAATTTGTAGTTAAAGATCGCGCCGATACTAATTTCATATCTTGATATAAATCGATGCCTTGCAAAACGCCGGCTATCTATCTCCCAATAATCAAAATCACCAGCGAAATTTCAATCAAACTAAAAGCTTTTTTGTGAAAATTTTTTATCTTTTTTATTAAAAAACTTGGTGAATAAATTTTATAAAAAATTTAATCTTTTTACAAATTAAAATGCTGTAGATATTTAGAATTTTTATTGATTAGTTGCGGGTGCGGAGCATTTGCGTCCAACTTGTGAACCGACTTGGAAACTTTTGCCATTTTTTAAATCTTCTAAGATTTTTAAAAAGCTTTCTTCGGTTAAATCTTCGGCGAAATCATCATTGATTTGCACAACTGGGGCATTGACGCAAGCTCCTAGACACTCGACTTCTCTAAAAGTAAAAAAGCCGTCAACGGTGGTTTGGTCCATCGAAATTCCAAATTTTTCTTCACAAGTTTTAATAATTTTATCAATACCGCGAAGCATGCAGGGTGTGGTTTTGCAAAATTGTAAAAGATATTTACCAACGGGTTTTAAGTTGTACATCGTGTAAAAGCTGGCGACTTCGTAAACTTTAATTTCTGGGATTTCAATTATTTGAGCGATATGCGCTATAATGTCTTTAGAGATCCAGTTATTGTTTTGTCGTTGAGCCAGATCAAGAAGTGGCATAACAGCTGATTTTTTGCGTTCAGTTGGGTATTTTGCAAGAATTTCTTTAACTTTATTCTGATTTTCTGCATTGAAAGTAAAAGCCATAAATTTGTAGTTTCTAAGATTGTTTATTTGACATTTTTCCAGATTGCTCTTTTGGCCAAAACCAAAAGTACCAATAATATGCCCAAAAATATCATGGTTCTGACTCCCATTTTTTTGCGGTGCTCAGTTTCTGGTTCAGAGGCATATTGCAAGAAATTAACCACATCGATAATCATTTGTTCTTTAGTCGCAATAGTGCCGTCCTTGTATTCAACCTGACCGTCATCATTAATTGGCGCTGGCATTGAAATTTGGCGTCCTTCAAAATATGGATTGTAATTTTTACCATTTGCCAAATCGAATCCATCGGGTGCATCAACATAGCCATTCAATAGAGAATAGACATAATTAGGTCCATCGTGACGAGCTTTAATAATGAGTGATAAATCTGGTGGATAAGCTCCGCCGTTAGCTGAGCGAGCTGATTGTTCATTTGGATAAGGGGAGGCAAATTTATCAGATGGAAGAGCTGGTCTCTCAAACATCTCGCCATCGTCGTTAGGGCCATCGGTGACGAGATATTCTGAGGCAATTTGTTTAACTTCAGCTTCACTAAAGCCAATATCTTGTAAGTTACGATACGACAATAGTTTTAAACTATGGCACGCAGAACATACCTCTTTATATACTTGATAACCTCTTTGAATTGAAGCTTTGTCAAAGCGTCCAAAAAAACCTTCAAACTCCCAATTTAATTTTTTGGGATGTAGGGCAAAAGTGGCCTTTGATTCATCAATATTATTATCTGAATGAGAAGGGTTTGCCAAAGCAAGGTTGGGAATAAAAAGTAAAATAAGAAAATATTTCTTCATTTTTATGAAATTAATTTTTCTAAACATGTTTTTGTTTGTAATGCTCATCAATTGAATCGGGTAATGGTATGGTTTTTTCAAATCGTGGTAAAATTGGTAAAATTAATAAGAAATATGCGTAATAATACATGGTTGTTAGGCGTGAAGCCCATATGTACCAACCTTCAGCGGGTGATTTGCCAAGCCAACCCAAGAACACAAAATTAATTACAAATAGGTAAAAAAACTTTCTAAATATTGGGCGATAAGCTCCAGATCTGACTTTGCTTCTGTCTAGATATGGCAAGAAGAATAATAAAATAATTGCGCCAAACATCATCAAAACACCGCCGAGTTTGTCGGGAACAGCACGAAGAATGGCGTAAAATGGTAAGAAATACCACTCGGGCACAATGTGAGCCGGAGTGACTAATGGGTTGGCAGGAATATAGTTGTCGGGGTGTCCAAGTGCGTTTGGATAAAAGAACAAGAAGTATCCAAAAACCAAAAAGAAAGCTACAAAGCCCACCATATCTTTGATTGTAAAATATGGGTGAAATGGAATGGAGTCTTTTTTTGATTTCATTGGGACTCCGCTTGGATTGTTTGAACCCGCAGTATGTAAGGCCATTAAGTGAATCAAGACAATTCCAACAATTAAGAACGGCATTAAAAAATGTAATACAAAGAATCTATTTAGGGTTGGATTGTCAACCGAATAACCGCCCCATAGCCATTGAACAATCGACTCACCAATTACAGGTATTGCAGAAAATAAGTTGGTGATAACAGTTGCGCCCCAGAAACTCATCTGACCCCATGGCAATACATAGCCCATGAAGGCAGTTGCCATCGTTACAAGAAATATTATTATTCCGGCCCACCACAATACTTCGCGCGGGGCTTTGTAGGAACCATAATAAAGACTTCGGATCATGTGGGCGTAAAGGGCAACAAAAAACATAGAAGCGCCGACGGCGTGAATATAGCGAATAAGCCACCCATAATTAACATCACGCATAATATGTTCAACTGAGTCAAAGGCGTGTTTGGTGTTGGGAACGTAGTGCATAGCCAAGAACAGCCCAGACAAAATTTGTATCACTAAGCAAATCCCAGCAATTGAACCAAAATTCCACCAATAACTAAGATTTTTAGGGTAGGGATGTTTTTTGAGAGTGTTTTCAAGTGTTGCTATAATTGGGAGGCGGTCATTTATCCACCCAGCAATTTTAGACTTTTCTGTGATTGATTGGTCAATATCGTTATGAATTGAATGAAAAACTTGCAACTCTTCATTGGGAGTTTTTGGGTCATTAATATGGCTTTTGTGATCGTTATTTGTTGACATTGACTATCCAATTTTAATTGTTTTATCGTTTAAAAATTCATAAGGCGGAATTTCAAGATTTTTTGGGGCGGGGCCTTTGCGAATTCGTGCCGAAGTATCATATTGAGAGCCATGACATGGGCAAAACCAACCTTTATATTCACCTTGTCCACCAATAGGAACGCAACCTAAATGAGTGCATATTCCGATGGTAACGAGCCATTCTTCTTTACCGGCTTTAACTCTGTCAGAATCGTTTTGCGGATCTTTGAGTTCTGATAATTCAACCTTTTTGGCGTCATCAATTTCTTGAGGTGTGCGTCTTTTAATAAAAATTGGTTTTCCACGCCACATAACCTTTTTTTCTTCACCAACTTTTATATTTGAAATATCAACTTCAACCGAAGCGAGAGCCTGAACATCTTTTGAAGGATTCATACTGTCAATAAAGGGCAAAAGTGCACAAACTGCACCAACCCCAGCGGTGGCGTAGGCGGTATTTTTAAGAAGATTGCGACGAGATTCGTCTTTTAGGTTGTCTTTAATTTTGTAATCTTCGTTATTTTTAGGGGTTTGATTGGAATTTTGATCGTTTTTTGGGTCGGACATTTTGACAAATAATAGTTAATGTAATTAAAATATCATTGTGAATTTTAAGATCGCTTAGTAATTTATCAACTCAAAAAAAATCAATAAAAATCTAATTTTTCAAAATCTTATTTCATATCTTAATGACAATTTTAAAAATCAAAAAATTATCTAATTTAGGCGATTTATCTTTGCCAAAATATGAAACTTCTGGCAGCGCAGGCCTTGATTTACAAGCATCTATCGAAGAAGATATAATTTTAAATCCAAGTGAATTTAAACTTATTAAAACTGGAATTGCGATTGCTTTAGAAAAGGGTTTTGAAGCCCAAATTCGTCCACGTTCAGGCTTGGCTCTTAAAAATGGTATTACGGTTTTAAATTCTCCCGGAACAATTGATTCAGATTATCGGGGCGAAATTTGCATAATTTTAATCAATCATTCTAAATTGCCATTTACAATCTCTAGGGGTATGCGAATTGCGCAAATGATTATCACCAAGCATGAACAAGCCAAGATTATTGAAGTTGAAAATCTTGATGAGACTTCTCGTGGTTCTGGTGGATTTGGTTCAACCGGTTTATAATTTTAATTTATTCAATTATGACTAATTCAACAAAAATAACTTTTGGATTTAGAAAAGCTTTTTCATTAATAGAAATATCGGTGGTAATTTTAATAATTGGAATATTAATTGCTGGAATTTCTCAGGGGATTGATTTGTATAATGATTTTAATTTAACAAAAGCGCGCAATATCACCAAAAACTCTCGAGTTGGTAGAATTTCAAATCTCGAATTATGGCTTGAAACAACGCTTGAAGAGAGTTTTAAATCTGCAGAAAGGCGTGATAACGCATCAATTTCGGGGTGGAACGATATCAATATTCAGTCCTCACAAAAAAGAAGCATTTCTCAAAGCACTTCAGCCAACCAAGCTAAATATATTCTCCAAGCATTTAACAAATCTATTCCTGCCGTTAGATTTGACGGCGGAGACTACTATCCGTTTGATTCAGCTTTCATGAATGGCTCTGATTTTACTATTTTTGTTGTCGAGCAAAGAACTTCTGGAGCTAATTCATACTTTGTTGGAGGTGGAAGTAATGGTGTTTTTTCTTTAGGATACACGGGGTCAACTACCATAAGAGCTGGTCAATCTGGAACTCTGGGTACAAATTATTTTGATTACACAATTCCTTCTTTTAGTAGCAGTCAAATAATATCTAGAATTCATACTTTTATCCTAACAAGTGTTAACGGAAAAAAATATTGGCTTAACGGTGGTTCAACTGCCGATGCTTCTTCGACTAATAATTCTTTGCTTTCGCAATATTCGGGTCACATAGGCGCTACTGATATAGGAGCAACAACACCAATTTACTACATTGGCGATATTGGTGAAGTTATAATTTATTCAAAAGAGCTTTCAACTAAAGAGCGAAATGAGGTTGAAGATTATTTATCAAAAAAATATGGAATTGTAATTTCATAAATCAATCCAAATTTTATAATTGTTGCGAAATTATTTAGCGAGCCTGATGATTTCCTTAATTAAAGATTTTCGTACTGATGATTTGCGATAATAAATCCCGATTGTTCTAAAGGGTGCATTAAAAATTTTAACGTAACTAACTTTATCATCATTTCTTACTGCAATTTCTGGTATTAAAGTAATTCCATTGCCATTGGCAACCATTTGACGCAAGGTTTCGAGGCTAGTGGCTTGAAAGTCATTTTTTTCAAAGGCTCTAACTGAGGAGCATATCTCAAGCGCTTGATCACGTAAACAATGACCATCTTCCAGCAACATTAATTCTTGGTTTTTTAATTCCTTAATTTGAATTTTAGATTTTTTAGCAAATGGATGATTTTTAGGAGTGGCGAGCAAAAATTTTTCACTAAAAATTTTTTCACCAACCAAATTTTCATTATCAATTGGCATAGCAATTAAAGAAAAATCAATTTCGCCATTATTGAGTTTGTCTATCAATTCAGCGCTTTTAGCTTCAATTAAAAAAATTTTTAAATTCGGAAATTTTTTATGAATATTGCGTACAAAATTTGGTAAAAAATATGAGGCTACGGTTGGGAAGGCGCCAATTTTGATCTCGCCACCAAAAGGGTCTTTAAAATTTTTAGCAATATTTTTGATTTCTTCGCTTTCTCGAAGAATTATTTCAGCTTTTTTAATAATTTCTGCGCCTGCCGGCGTGATTAAAAAATTTTGTTTATCACGCTCAAAAATATTTATTCCAAGGGTGTCCTCGAGTTTTTTAATTTGCATACTTAGAGCAGGTTGACTAACGAAAACTTTTTCTGATGCACGAGCAAAATTTTTTTCACGCGCTACTTCAACAATATATTTTAGGTCTCGAAGGTTCATAAGCAAAACTTATTAAGTTAATCAAATTAATATATTACACTTATAATAAAAAATCATAATATTTTGCAATCAAGATTTTTTAAAACAAATCGAAAAATTAACAACTAAAAAGGAGAAAATATGCTAAAAGTGAAGGATAAATTTCCGCAATTTAATGGCAAAGCTGTAGTGGTAAATGACATTAAAAATGCATTCATCGATTTGTCAAATATTGATTTTAAAGATAAGTGGTTGGTGATGTTTTTTTGGCCAAAAGATTTTACTTTTGTTTGTCCAACTGAAATTGCCGAATTCGGAAAACTTAACTCGCAATTTGAAGATCGTGATGCAAAAGTTGTGGGAGTAAGTACTGATTCTGAATTTACTCATTTGGCGTGGAAAAATCAAAAAGAGGAATTAAAAAATCTCCCATTTCCGATGTATGCTGATGTCAAGCGTGACTTATCTCACGCACTTGGTATCCTTGATCACGAAGAGGGTGTTTGTCAAAGAGCAACATTTATTGTTGATCCGCAAGGGATTATTCGCTTTGTTTATGTTACTGATCTAAATGTTGGGCGGAATCCGGCGGAGGTTTTAAGAATTTTAGATGCGCTTCAAACTGATGAACTTTGTCCATGTAATTGGAAAAAGGGTGAAGACGTAATTAAAATATAATTTTTTTAGAAAGTGGGGCAAAATTGCCCCACCTAAATTATTAAATTTAAATAAGATAATTTTATGGAACAGCTTCTAAATCAGCTCCCTGAATATGCTAAAGATATAAAAATAAATGTTCAAAATTTGTTTAGTGAGCAAAATCAACAACTTAAGATGAAGCAAATTTTTGGAAGCGCTCTGGCGTGTGCTTTTGCAACAAAAAATTTGCTACTGATTAAAATTATGCAAAATGAAGTGCAAAAAGTTTTATCGAATGATGAAATAAAAGCCGTGAAAATAGCTTCAACTCTGATGGCAATGAACAATACTTATTATCGTTTTACGCATTTGGTTGAAGATAAAGAATATACGCAAATGCCTGCTGGACTTCGAATGAGACTTTTGGTAGAGCACAAAATTGACAAAATTGATTTCGAGATTTTTTCTTTAGCGGTGTCAATAATTAACGGTTGCGGAATGTGTATTGATGCTCATACAAATCAGTTAATAAAGCACGGAATTAACAAGACTCAAATCCAGTTAATTGCTAAAATTTCAGCGGTGGTAAATTCTTTGGCACAAATATTAACAATTGAAAATTTGGAGTAATTATGAAAAACCATCAAACCCTTGAAGCGCTAGAAAAAATTTTAGCTGATTCTTATGTCTTAATGTTGAAAACCCAAAATTATCATTGGAATGTGGTTGGCGATAATTTTAAATCGCTTCACGAAATGTTCCAATTGCAATATGAAGAACTTTTTGGCGCAATCGATGAATTAGCCGAGAGAATTCGTTCATTGGGTTCTAAGGTTGATGGTACATTCGATCATTTCAAAAAATATAGCGATATAAAGAGTGGTAATAAAGATTTTAATGCTCAAGAGATGATCAAAGATTTGATTTCTGATCACGAAATTATTGTTAATCAATTACATAAATCGATTAAAATTTCTCAACAAGAAGGTGATGAATCAAGTGCGGATATTTTTATTCAACGCGCCAAAGCCCACGAAAAAACTATCTGGATGTTAGTCGCAAGCCTTTAAATTTATTGAGTTTAAATTTATTGGGAGTTTTAAAATAATTAATTCAAAATTAATTTTGATTAAGTCTTGCCAAGGTTTTATAATGGGTTCGACCTAATTTTTGCCTAATTTTTTTGTTTTATCTCCCCCGATTTAGTATAATTTTCACAAAAAAATTTACCAAAATCGGGGTTATTTTTAGGAATTTAAAATAAGTTCGCGCCGAAATTAATATTGAAGGTTTGGCTTCGATCATATTTGGTTTTTTGAAGAATTTTCGCAAAATCAAGACGAATTGGACCCATCGGCGAAGCCCAAAAAACACTAAAACCAACTGAAGATCGTAAGTTACCAGAGTCAGCTATTTCATCCATTTGTTTTATTGATTTATCGACACCCTTAAGAATTCCAGCATCCCAAAATAACGCGCCATTAATTCCAAGCTCACGCGGTAAACCAAGTGGAAAGCGTAATTCAGTGGAACTAAGATAATAAATTTTTCCTCCAACCGCTTCATTGTTATTTACGCTATTTGAGCTTCGAACCCTTGGACCAATTCCAAAAAAGGCAAATCCTCGTATATCATTTCCACCAAGGAAAAAATTATTTTGAATGGTGACATCTTGGTCAATCCCCTGAATAACGCCGCCTCTGGTCATAAGTTTTAGAACTATATCCCTATTTATTGTTGGAACAAAATAGCTGGCGCGTCCTTCGTGCTTAAGGGTATGAACGTTTCCACCAATTCCAGTATAAGATTGAGAAATCGAGATAAAATAGCCTTTTCGTGGATCAATACGATTGTCAGTCCGATCATAAAAGAGCGAATTTTCAATTGACGAATAAACATAGTTTCCTTGAGTTGCTTTAATGGCGAGAGATGAACCTTCGGTAACATTACCAACATTTTGAGACTTATATTTATATGAGATAAAGTGATCCAAAAATTCGGTAATACTATAACCAGCATTAACACTAAAGCCCAAATCGTCAGTTTCAAAATTGCGGGATTGGCGTTTGGCGGAGTTTGTGCGAAAAACTTCAAATCCCACATCAATCGGTCGTCCTAAAAAATAAGGCTTAGTATAGTTGACTTGGGCGCTAAGATTGGCAAAAGATTTTTGAATATGTAAACCCAATTTTTGACCCGTGCCAAATAAATTATTTTCACGAACTCCAGTGTTGATATTAAAACTATCGAAAGTTGAATAACCAAAACCCAAACTTAATTCGCCAGTTCTTTTTTCTTTAACGGTAATTTCTAGATCAATTAAATCAGTTTCTTGGATTCTTTTGGTATTGAAATCGACTTTCTCAAAATATCCTAAGTTTTCGATTCGCTGTTTTGAGCGGTTAATTTTATTGATGTTATAAGGGTCTCCCTCGCGAATTCTAAGTTCACGGCGAATCACTTCGTCGAGGGTTCGAGTATTGCCAAAAATTTTAATATTATCGATAAAAATTCGAGGCGTTTCTTTAATTACAAAATCAATATCGATAATTTTTTTGTCGCTATTACGCTTTAAAATAGGCTCGATATTTGCAAAAGCATAAGACTTTTCAGACATGATTTCGGTCATTGCGTCGATAGTTTTTTCAATAGCTTCGGCATTATAAATAGTGCCAGATTTGAAAAGGATTTTTTCGTGAAGAATTTCAGCCTCAAAGCCTTGAACGTGATTGATAATATTGGTCTCTCCGATTTTATATTTGATACCTTCTTCAACTAAAAAAGTGATAAAGAAATTGTCTTTATTACGATTAATTTGTGCCATTGAAGAAATGGTGGTGAAATCAGCAAAACCATTGTTGTTGTAGTAACGACGTAAGAGTTCTTTATCAAATTCAATTCTATCGGAATCATAGATGTCGCTAGAAGATAAGAATTTCCACCAAATTGATTTTTTAGTTGAGATTTGTTCGCTTAATTCGCGATCCGAAAAAGCGTTATTGCCAATAAAATATATTTCACCAATTTGGGCTTTTGGACCTTCTTCAATTTCATAGATTAGTTCGATACGATTTTGATCTTTTTGAATTATTTTGGGCTCGATTTTAGTGAGGAATCGTCCACTTTTCACATAAATTTCGTTAATTCTCTTAATATCGTTTTGCAGTTTGGATTGTGAAAAAATACCGCGTTTTTTTAAAGTTATTTCAGAAATTAAAACTTCTTCATCAATTTTTTTATTACCAATAAATTTGGTTTCATAAACGATTGGATTTTCGATGACTTCGAGATAAATGGTTTGATTTCTTAGATTGATATTTACAGTGCTGAAATATTCAGTTTCAAGCAAGTTTTTGCGGATTTTTTCAAGATCGTAAGCTAAAGATTTATCATTTATAAGGTTTTCAAAATATTTCAAAACAGTTGCTTCGTCAATTCTTTCGAGGCCAGATATAATTGGTTTCGTGGGGTTAAAATTATCTTTTGAATATCCTTCACTAATCAAACCGAAGCTCAAAATAAACAAAATAAATGTCAAAAAAAGTCTATTTTGTTTTAATGATAATCGGCGGTGACTTTTGGTCATGAGAAGTTTTGATTTTAAGGGAATTTTCTTCAAGAATAAAAATAAAATATTCTGAAGCAACGGCTTTTTGTACAACGTTTTTGATTATATTTATGTATTGGTTTTGGTCAAATCTTGTACTTGACAATTTTTTAAAATTACTAAAAATAACGCTCAAAATTAGTGCACAAAAATTATTATACGATTTTATCCAAAACTAATTTTTTCCAAAACTAATTTTTCTATATTTAAACCGTTTAAGGAAAACTCTACTTGATTAAAAAGCTTTTAGCGATTTAGAGCTTTTAGCCTTGTTATTGAACATTAATTAACTCTTATTCGGTTGTGCTGAGATTATCTTTTTTATTCATTATATTATTTCCTTTTAGTGCTTTGGGTGACGATTTTGCTTCGAGCCTTTTCAAACCCAAAATACGCTCTCATATTCAAATTGTTGGCTCATCAACAGTTTATCCTTTTATAGCGGTGGTGGCTGAAAGCTTTGGCCGTGAATCAAATTTTAAAACTCCAATTGTAGAATCAACAGGAACCGGAGGAGGTTTTAAGCTTTTTTGTTCGGGGGTGGGTTATGAATTCCCAGATTTTATCAACGCTTCACGACGCATCAAAAATAGTGAAATTGAAAAATGTGGAAGTAATCAAGTGAGTTTTGGCGAAATAAAAATTGGTTATGACGGAATTGTTTTGGCGAATGCACAATCTAAAATTCAATTCAATTTATCTGCTCAGCAAATTTTTTTAGCTCTCGCTGAAAAAGTTCCAAATTCAAACGGTGAATTAGTTGATAATTTTTATAAAAAATGGAGCGACATAAATGCCAACCTTCCACAAACTCAAATTGCGGTTTATGGACCACCTTCCACTTCGGGAACCAGAGATGCATTTGTTGAGTTGGTAATGATTGATAGTTGTGATAAAAATATATTTTTTGTAAAAAATTACCCCGACCAAAAAATTCGTCACAAAAAATGCCAAATAATTCGCTCTGATGGAGCTTTCATTGAAGCTGGTGAAAATGATAATTTGATTGTCCAAAAACTTAAAAATGATAAAAACGCTCTCGGTATTTTTGGTTATAGTTTTTTGCAAGAAAATCGCCAAACGATTCAACCTGCTTTAATTGATGGAATCTATCCAACGCTTCAAAATATTGCTTCTAGGAGCTACAAAATATCTCGTCCACTATATGTTTATTACAAAAAAGAGCACCGCAAATTAATTAGTGGGATGTCAGAATTTATCGCAGAAATTGCTAGTCGCAATACTCTCGGAAACGAGGGTTATCTTCTGCAAACCGGACTCATACCTTTGTCGAATCAAGAAATTGAATTGATGGAGGCTGAGTTGCGAGAGAATCTGTAAAAGTTTTTTTCGTAGTTTTCGAGGTCATCGCTTTCCAAATTAATTTTTAATTTGGCTTGTTGATAGGCTTCTCTTCTTTAACTATCAAACATCGTAAATTATGGTCTTTATTCCATTAGCAGTAATAGTTACGCTCTCGATAGTTAGTTCTTTAACTTAAGAAAAGCGTTAGCTAATCTTTTTTTAAATAAAAAAGGTAGAGAGGTTTATCCAAGCGATAATCTCCAATGCAAGGCCCACCAAGGAAATATCCTTGGTGGGTTTAATTATTAAGCTCCATTATCGGTTTTAAATCATAATAGTTTCAATTTAGGTAAGATAATTTTTATTAATTCTTACTAAACTTCACTAAACCTACTAAAACTCTGGAAAATAAAAATAAAATATTACTTGTAATAAAATTATTATTTATTTAAAAACCACCAACCAATATTCACCACTAAATCTAAAACCATGGTTGCCAAAACTAAAACCTTCTCATTTAATGGCGTTGATGCCATTCCAATCGATGTTCAAGTCAAAATTTCTAGCGGTAACGCCACTTTTAATATCGTCGGTTTGCCCGATAAGTCTGTCGGCGAATCCAAAGAGCGGGTGCGTGGGGCTATTACTTCAACTGGCCTGTCTTGGCCCTTTGAACGCATAACCGTCAATCTTGCACCAGCTGATTTGCAAAAAGAGGGTGGACATTTCGATTTAGCTATTGCTCTTGGCATTATGATTGAGATAGGTGTTTTGCCCCAAAGTTTTATCGACAAATATTTTATTATGGGCGAGTTGTCGCTTGATGGGTCTGTTAATGGAGTTGGAGGTATAATTTCATCAGCCATAACTGCGAACGAGTTAGGATTTGGCCTGATTTGTCCGCAAGCAAATGGCAAAGAAGCTGTATGGGCGGGTGATATCGATATTGTGGCAACACCTGATATTCTCAGCTTGGTCAACCATCTTAAAGGCCAGCAAATTTTATTGCGTCCCGATAATTATCAGAATTTTCAAAAGCAAATATATCCAGATTTTGCCGATGTAAAAGGTCAAGAACACACCAAAAGAGCCCTTGAGATCTCAGCCTGTGGAGGGCATAATGTTTTAATGATAGGCTCACCTGGCGTTGGCAAATCGATGTTGGCGTCGCGATTGCCAAGTATTTTGCCTGATCTCGAATTGCTCGAAATCCTTGAAATCAACATGATTGCCAGTTTGAGTGACAAAATCATCGATGGCAAACTTATCACCTCACGACCATTTCGTGAGGTTCATCATTCTTGTTCAATGTCAGCTATGGTTGGTGGTGGAGCTAAAGTTAAACCTGGAGAAGTTTCTTTTGCACATAAGGGGGTTTTGTTTTTAGATGAGTTGGCAGAGTTTCCAAGACAAGTCCTTGATTCCCTTCGTCAACCACTCGAAAGTGGACAAATCACCATTTCTCGCGCTAATTCTTGCGCCACATACCCAGCGGATTTTCAGCTTATTTGTGCTATGAACCCATGTCGTTGTGGCTTTTTGGGCGATCCATACAAAGAATGCAAAAAAGCTCCACTTTGCGGTGAAGAATATAAAAGCAAAATTTCTGGACCATTACTTGATAGAATTGATATCGTAGTTGAGGTTGCGCAAATTGATTATTTTGCTGAAATCGAAAGTGTTAAATCTGAAAATTCTGAATCAATTCGTAATCGAGTTTTAGTAGTGCGCGATATACAAAAACAAAGATTTAGCGCTTTTAGCGAATTTGATAAAACTGTAATGTTAAACTCAAAAATCGAAGGCAAATTTTTTGATATTTTTTGTGAAATTGATGATTCATCAAAAAATATTTTACAAAGTTTTGTCAATCGCCATAAAACTTCAATGCGTGGAATCAATCGAATATTAAGAGTTGCCAGAACCATTGCTGATATGGATTATTCAACAAAAATTCAACAAAAACATATCATGGAGGCCATGTCTTATCGTCGAAGAATTTAATATAATTTTTGAAGATTTGATAATCGATTATTTGTTCTTGAAAAATGATTTTTGTTATTAAAACTATAGGTTGAAATGCTTATACACAATCAGTAAAATCAACCTTTTGTAAAATTCCAATTCCTTAATCGACAATTCAACTCAAGATGATTCGCGCAAAAGATTTATCAATTTCATTTTCTGGACGAGAAATTTTTTCTGAAGGAAATTTTATCATCAATTCGCGCGAGAAGGTTGGTTTAATTGGGCGCAACGGCAGTGGCAAATCGACTTTCTTAAAATTAATTCTCAAAAAATTAGAGCCCGATAGCGGAGCAGTCGAAATCCCGCGGGGCTACAAAATCGGCCATTTGGAGCAACATATTAATTTTACCCACAACAGCGTTTTAGAAGAAATTTGTTCGGTTTTGCCCGAAGATCGTGAACATGAAAGTTGGAAAGGTGAAAATATTTTATATGGCTTGGGCTTTACGGAGGCAGACTTACAAAAAGATCCAAAAAATTTTTCGGGCGGTTATCAAGTT
>Ga0172372_10003226_pt1 | contig 24167 bp, 19 predicted proteins | sample LakKiv5m_2_FD_114544 | JGI IMG/M metagenome (GOLD analysis project Ga0172372, IMG submission 114544) | Freshwater microbial communities from Kabuno Bay, South-Kivu, Congo - kab_092012_9.5m | ecosystem: Environmental > Aquatic > Freshwater > Lake | place: Democratic Republic of the Congo...
AAAGGGTTGATGGTGTAGTCCATTAATAATTTGGTGTAAGTAAAGTCGGAATTGGTAATTATTATAAGTTTTTTATCGTAAGACTTGTAGCGCTCTAAGAGGCGCGGCAACTCAGGATCTTGCACGATATATTTGGCAATATTTTTTTTCACTTCGCCTTTTAAGGTGCCATCGCGGTGGACGAGATCAATAATTTCTTTGACGTCGGCGGCGATTGTTTCATAGTCGGGAAGGTGTCCTTTTTCATCTTTAAAACTCACTAATTCGCCAAACAAAATACCGTTCGCAATTGAAAAATTGGTGTCCAAGCTTTGTACTTCGTTGTCACCTAAGTCGATAACCTTGGACTGGTAGTCTTTTTGCATCTCGCTAAATTCCATGCGCTTATTGCCGTGGAAGGCGTGCTTTACTTTTCCAAAGCGCGAAAGCTTTAAAATATTGCCGCGCTTTTTATCTATGACCAGACCTTGAATGGCGCGATCGTAATGGAAAGTGAATTTAAGGATTTCGGCCGGATATTTTTTTACCGAGACAAGTTTTTCTTTGACCGCATTGTAGGTGAATTCCTCAAAGGTGCGAGTGTGATAGCGCACTAGGGTATAATCCATATCAAACCCGAGTGCTTTGATTTTCTTTAAGTTCAAGATGCGGTTTACATAGACTTTCATGTTGGTCCTTCGCGCTAACTGTGTCAAAATAATTGCCTATTAAGCATATCAGAGCTTGATCCGTTTGAAAAATAAGGAGTCCGTTTGTGATTTTTTTCTTTTTTTCCCCGCGTAAATTTATCCTAACGCTTACAACCGCGCTTTTGTTCACTTCGCTGACTTTTGCCGAATCACCCGAAGAAAAGGGACTAAAAATAGCCACTGAGGCGCGTGAAAAAAATCGCGGTTTCATGGGCGAAGAGGCCGATATGAAAATGGTGCTCATTGACGCTCATGGCACTCAAACCATGCGGGAGATGCAAGGGAAGGTTTTAGAAGTTGAAGGCGACGGCAATCGTTCTCTTTCAATCTTTTTGAATCCTAAGGACGTCAAGGGAACCAAAATGTTGACATGGGCCCATCGCCAAAATGATGACGATCAATGGCTCTATCTTCCTTCGATGAAAAGAACAAAACGCATTTCTTCTAGCAATAAATCCAGCTCTTTTATGGGGTCAGAGTTTAGCTACGAGGATTTGGGCAGCCAAGAGGTGGAAAAATACGGCTATAAGTTTTTAAAAGATGAAAAAATGAATGGCATGGATTGTTGGGTCATGGAACGAACCCCCAAAAAAGAATCAGGCTATTCAAAACAAATTATAACCATGGCCAAAAAATATTATAACCCGCTCAAAATTGAATACTTCGATCGGCGAGGTGAATTGCTTAAAACGGCAACGTTCAGCGATTACAAAGAGTACAAAGTTGGCAGTAAAAATTTATGGATGGCCGATCAAATACACATGAATAATGTGCAGACGCAAAAGCAAAGTACTTTTAGTTGGCAAAACCGCCAAGTTGGAAAAAAGTTGGCGATGAAAGAATTTGAAACTAAGTCATTAGAATAGGTAATCCCATGAATATTCGCCGCCATCTGCCTTTTTTGATTATGCTTGCTCTTTGCCGCGTCGAGGCCGAAGAATCTTCTTCGGGGCAAGGTCGTTGGAGCAATCCCGAAAATTGGGACAGTCGCGGAGAAGTGGCACTTGAAGCAAGGCAATTTAAAAACGATCACAATCGCCTCACTAAAGATCAGGGGCTCGCCATCAGCTCTCGTTTGGAATTAAGTTTTGGTGAAGGTGCCGACAAGGCGAGACTGCGTGGACTTGGTAGGGTCGATAAACACGATAAATCCCGCGACGTCCTTTTGTTGGAAGACGCTTACCTCTCTCACCAATTTGAAGGGGAGAGGGAAATCAAAATGCTCGCAGGCTATAAAGTTTTTAATTGGTCTGCCACCGAGGTTTTTCATCCCAGTGATGTGATTAACAGTCGCAATTACGATTCCAATTTAGAAAACTTGGATAAAATTGGAGAACTGACATTTGAAATTCAAAGCAACCTGTTAGGTGGAGTGTGGTCGGCCTATTATTGGCCTCGCTATGAAAGGCCGCGCTTTCCTGGAGCTGTTTCGCGTTTGGGATTTGGCTCCAATTTGCCCAAGCCCGTTTTTATTGACTCGAGCAACAATCAAGAAATTCGCGATCGCCAAGGTCTTCAATATGGAATTCGCGGCGATTACCAAATTGCTGGCGCTGATGTGGGCCTGTATTTTCTCGATCACATGGATCGCATGCATGCCTTTGTGGGAACCAACAATTACACCGTTCATCCTAGTGCCGGTTTGATTCCGCTTGAAACGCCGGTCATCCCTTATTTTTTTCGCGTGCAGGAAGCTGGTGCTACCATTCAATGGGCCGTTGGCAGTATGGTTTTAAAATTAGAATCCAGTGCTCGTTTCTATCCTGAAGTCACAACTCTTTATACCCTCAATGGATTGCGCCAACCGCGCGACCATCAAGAAGTTGCTGGCGGAATGGAATACACTTGGACCTTAACGGGTGGGCAGGAGTTGATGCTGATGATTGAAGCTACTACTGTCACCGGTGTGGGAGTGCAAGGCCGGCGCGATGTCACTGCCTTTCAACGCGATGGCATGATCGGCTTTCGCCTCGCCATGAATGATGTCGCGAGTAGTGAATACTCAGTGATCGCGATTAAAGATTTAGAATTAGCAAAAGAAGAATTTTATACTTTTAAGTACTCCCGTCGTTTGGGTGATAGTTTTTCTTTAGCAGTCGGAGGCAGAATTTACGAAGCGCCACCTTCGGGCAGCCGATTGCCTTTGGGACTTCAGCTCTACCACCGCGACAACCAAGGCTTTTTCACTCTTACGCGCTTTTTTTAACGCAATAAAAATTTTCCTAGGAAGGATTCTATGGGCCAGCAATCAGGCGATAATCAAAATCCTAACGACTCTAGTGGATTGGGAAAGCGACTTGATTTTATAGTCGCAAAAATTTCCTGTCTCATTGTCGACCATCCAAAAAAGACTCTGCTCATGGCGGTGCTTTTCTTTTTGTCACTGGCCCCCGGTCTTTTGAAGTTTGAAGAAAAATATGACGTGCGCATGTGGTTTCGTGAAACTGATCCCAACATCAAAGTGCTGGATAAGTTTGAGCGCCAATTTGGCAATGACGAAAATCTCACCATCGTGTTCCATTCTAAGAAAGGAATTTTTGAGCCCAAGTCCATGGCCGCTCTGGCCATGATTACTGAAGAGGCCTGGAAGATTTCCCAAGTCATGCGAGTCGATTCATTGGTGAATTACAATTATGTCGAGGCCAATAATGACGAAATTATTATCAATCCGTTTATCGATAAAAATAAATTGAATGATTCCTCCTATCTGGCTGTGAGAAAGGCGATTGCGCTGGAACATCCCATGATTCCCAATTATCTCCTTTCCCCAGATGGTAAAACGGCGATGGTGTTTGCTCGCCTGGTGACGGTGCTCAATGACAGCCCAGTTTATCAAACCATTATTGCAGAAGCGCGACAAAAACTCTTACCGCTTATGAATGATCCCGATTTTACCGTTCATCTCACTGGAGAAGCCGGGGTCAACGATGCCTTTCGCGAAATTTCCAAAAAAGATGTAGAAAAAATTCTACCCGCCATGATGTTGGTTTTGGCCTGTTTGCTCTATTATGTTCTGCGGTCTTGGAAGGCCACCGTACTTCCTCTTTTACTCATGGGCATGACGATCTTGATGACCTTTGGCCTTTGTTTTTACCTCGGTATGAAGTACAACGAAATTCTCTCTATTCTGCCAGGTATTCTAGTGGCCTGTGGTATTGCCGATGGCGTGCACGTCTTGGTTTCTTTCTTTCAGTTATATGCCCAAGAAAGTGATGAATCGCCTGCGTCGCAAAGGCGCGCCCTCATTCACGCCGTAGAAAAAAATATGGTCCCGACTTTTATGACCATGGCGACTACCAGTGTGGGATTTTTTAGTTTTTTGACCACAGAGCTTGTGCCAATACGCGAGCTCTCCATATTGGCCGGCATTGGTGTGGCCTTTGCGTGGTTACTCACTATGTTTATGATGGTGCCCATTTTATCCATGTTGTCTTTTAAAGTTCCGGGCAAATATAAGCGCCTTTACTCTGATAAATTGCAACATTTTTATGCCAGTAAAATGACCGCGTTCACCGGGCGATTCAAATGGTCCATCATTGTCTTTTTCACTGTCACAGGATTTTTAAGTCTGGCCTATGGACTTAAGTCTGAAATTAATTCCAACCCCTATCTCTATTTTAAAAAGGGAATTTCCATTCGCGCTGCCAATGATTTCGTGAAAGATGCTTTTGGTGGCAATTCAGGGCCAGAGATGGTGATCGATTCAGGGGAGGAGGAGGGCATCAATGATCCGGCCTTTTTGCATAAAGTAGAGGCCTTTAAAAATTGGGCCAATGCTCAACCTTACGTCAACAAAACCGTTGATGTGGTCGACATCGTGAAAGAAATGAATCAGGCCGTGAATGGTGGCAAAAAGGAATTTTATCGCATTCCAGATAAACGCGAACAAGTGGCCGAGCTTTTATTTCTCTACACCATGGGTTTGCCGCAAGGAATGGATTTAAACAACCGCATGACTTTGAATAAGGATTCTCTTCGCATGTCGATTTTGTGGAAGCTTGAGGACACGCGCGGCTGGCTTAATCATGTTGAATTATTCGAGGCCAAGGCGCGGGAGTTTGGTCTTAAAGTGGCCACCACCGGAAAATTTTTATTGTTCCAGCGCATGATGGATTACGTCGTCATGACATTTGTGAATTCCACCGCCACGGCGGGGGTGCTGGTTGGGCTTATGATGTTCCTCATGTTTCGAAGCGTGAAGATCGGCCTCCTTTCCATGATCCCCAATATCGTGCCGCTTTTTTATGGTGCGGCCATTATGCGTGGTCTTAATATGCAGCTCAACATCGGCACCGTGCTCGTGGCCTCGGTCACACTTGGTATCGCGGTTGATGATACCATTCACTTTTTAAGTAATTACTTTCGTTTGATTAAGGAAGGTCGTACGGCGGAAGAGGCCATTTACGAAATTTTTACTTATACCGGTGAGGCCCTGATGTACACGACGTTTATCTTAATGGCGGGATTTGGCCTCTATGTCTTTGGCGACTTCATTCCCAATATTAATTTTGGAATTTTGTGTGCCATCGTTTTATTGGTGGCCTTGCTCACAGATTTATTCATGACTCCTGCGTTGTTGCTGGTGACTGACCGCCTCGTGAACTCCAAAAAAAACAAGGCCTCCAAATAGAGGCCTCGTGATATTTTTTTCTTAAGGGAAATTCAGCGCGTCTTTAGGCCGCCCACATTTCTTTCACCCAAGTTGAGTGCGTGTCGACCACCCAAGGCTTAGAGCGAAGACGCTTGTGAACAAAACTTTCAAGTTCTTCAGGGCCTTTAACTTCCACCCATAGGGCCATGTCCCAATCGCCCATGGTGCTTCCGGCCCAAACCACTTCTTTCCATTCTTTGAGCCATTCCCAATTGTCCATGTGAGGAGCATCTTTCGACCATTTCACCATGACTTGTGCGCGCCACTTTTGCATAAAAATTCCCTTTTTTAATTGTTAACCCGGTCCTTGGGCCCAGACTCATCGGCATTTTTGGCCGAAGCTTGGGCCATAAGGTCTTTTGATTCTAGCTTTTCGCAAGAATCCCGCAATGACCGCGCAAAAGAGGTGAATATTGCCGCATGCCAGCACCGCTGCGGTGGCGGCGTTTGCCCAATACCCGAATAAATAACTCTTGCCACAACGGGGGCTTTTTCCTAAACTGCGCCACAGCGATTTCCATACGTTAAATCGATTCAGAAATGGGCGTGTAGCTCAGTTGGGAGAGCACGAGCATGGCATGTTCGGGGTCGCAGGTTCGATCCCTGTCACGTCCACCAAAAATAAATAACCACCCTTTTGGGTGGTTTTTTATTTTTATGGAATGGACTTAGGGATCGAAGCGAGCATTCCGGCTTGCAGTGGCAAGCCGAGTGAGCGTGAAGCGAACGAGAGGAATGCGAGGGTGGTCAGGCGGAGCTTTTGGCGGATGCAAAAGCGAGCGCTTGACCGATCTCTGTGTAGAGCAAACCATAAATTTCACTCAATAAATTTAAATTAAGTTTTGCCATTCCCTCATTAAATCCAAGAATTTGAGACACTTCATCGGCGCTTGAAGAGTGTAAAATTGGCCACTTAGGATATTCTATTGCTGGAAAAATGAATTCTACTATAATGAAAATTGAGGTTTGGGATGCGTCTTTCCATGGCCATTTATGCATTTTCATAGGGGCTTTTAGGTTCTCTCGGCTCCGAAATTTTTGCTCAAGGCACTGGTGAGTTGATAAATGAAGGTTTGTCAGCGGTCAAAGACGCTGGGATTGTGACACCACGAACCTGTCCTGAGGAACATATCCATTTTGATGCTGATGAAAACTCATCGGCCGTCCCGGTTCCTGCCGGAACGGGTGACTTTTGTAGTAACCCTGCAGGGTATTTATGCCGTATCAACGATACTCAAGCAAAACTTGAAGCAGTACGAAGTTACCGTGCTCAATTGGGCAGCTCTTCAAGGGCCGGACTTGATATGTTCCAAACCCAGCTTAGCGGTGCCGGCAATGGAAGAAATAATATTCAGGCGACCTTTGACCAACTCAAAATTCAGTACGGCCAGAAAATTGATTCTTGCACAAAGTGTAGTCCTGAAACAAAAAACGAAATGAAAAATAAAATAAATTCAGCGATTTTAAGTATTGCCAGCACCAATAATCCGGCAGGCAGTGAAGAAAGTGAGGCCTGTGGCGTCGACGGTTTTGCCAATAATGCAGGATATATCAATGGAAAAGTCATTTTGTGCCTTGGCCGTATTGTCCACGCGGCACCTGCCGTAGGTACTCCTCAAGGGATCAATATGGGGCAAAATGTCTACGGCACTCTGGCGCATGAATTAGGTCACGCGCTGGATACGGTAAAAATTGAAATCCCGCAAAAGAATAGTATTCCTCTTACGCAACCAGTGCCATGGACGAATGAAGTGGAGGCCTGTTTGGATAAGACGAGTACCAAAATGGGAAACAGGCTTGAAGCACGTGCGGACTTTTGGGCCAATGCCATGATTGGACAATTAAGTGGAGAGAATTTTGATCGCGCCATCCAAGGGCGAGGAAGTTTATGTTCAAGTCAAGGGGGTAACGGCCATCCTTTAACTGTCAATCGATTACTTTTTCTGCGTGCGTCTCCCGGGGTCGCAGAGAAAAGATGTGTCGGTCAGCCTGTGCCCTCGCCTGGGCAATGTTTTAATGAAGCGTGGATCAGGTAATGAATAGCAAAATCGCTTTTTTTCTTTTGCTAATACTCGCTCCATTTCATGGTCAAGCAGTAGAACTTTTTTTTATGGAAAGGCATAACGATCCTGAAGGAAAGGAAGTGATCAAACTGCATTGTGACCAAGAAGAATATTGCTTTGTTTTTTTTGATTATGATTTTCATCATACGAAGGGCATCATTGATAAAAAGAAAGTCTATGAATTTATCAAAAACGGCCAGTTTGATAAAGTTGAACAAAAATTTAACAAAGATTGTGATCTAAGAAACTTCACCGTCCATTGGAAGCTAAATTTAAATAGCAATTTCCTGCGCGAAGGATTTGTGTGTCGAGGTCTAGGGAAATTGCCTGATCAAGTTCTTCTTTTTGAGGCCTTCTTAAACAAAGTTCCAAGTGGCAAAGTCCAAAATCGCTAGACCTTCCCTCTATTTTTTAAGGCGCCAGAGATTGTGCCAATTACTTCAATACAAATGTCGTGACTGAGTAGGGTGGCAGCGAAACGCTGAAGCGGTTGCCTGACAGCGGATACGTGCCAACATAGGTGGCCTTGGGATTATTCTCGTCAATCTGATAAGCGGCAGCGTTGGCAAGGGCACTGGTGTGATTGATGCCTATATTGACTGGCATGAAATTGGCCGTTTTATTAATTGCAACAAGATAGACTGTACTGTTGTTGGCATCAGTGTAGGAATAGACTGATGTTTTGCTATGGTCACTCGTTAAGGCCGATAGCATGATTGGGCCAACTTTACTGCCTGCTCCATCAAAATTGCGATACATATCAAAACCAGCGTAAGGGAAATTTCCTTCGCGCAATTCATAATAATTGGCGGCGAACACACCTTCGCGGGCGAAAATGCCAAGGGCATCAGCTTGTGCAATCGCGCCCGAAATGTGATTTTCACCACCATAGCTGTACTCACTAATGGCCAATTTCGTGCCCGCATAATGTTGATTGATTTTGCTCTTGAGCGACGGCAAGAGATTAACTGGACCGCCAAGGTAGTCTTTGCTAATCCAAGAATTTTCCACATAACTTGCATCCCAAAGCGAGCGCGGCGCCTGCACGCGGGCACTAATTAAGGCCGCGCTTGGATTGGCAACCGGTGACGTCACTTGCGTATTGCTACCATCAGTGGTGCGCGCTTCTGAATAAAAATGAATGTCGAGGACATCGAGTAAGCGTTGCCCATAGGTCGTTTCGGCGGCCTTCATATTTTTTAAAAAGTAGTCAAACCAATTACCGTTTTGAGCAGCATCGGGTGCATCTTGCAAATTAACATACTCATTGTAGCCATAAGCGACAGCACCAAAAACCATGGCCTCTTTGGCGGCATAAGTTTTTATCATGCGACCATATTCGATGGAGCGAGCAAGCAAGTCGCTATAAGTTAATTTTTGCGGCATCACGAGTGGATGAGTTTCTGCCCAGATTCCTGGTTCATTATCGAGTGAATAAAAAAGTGCTGCTTGATTATTTCTAAAGGCGCCAAAAGTAGCTTCCATCTGTGTCACGAATTCTTGTTGGTAAACATAGGCATCATTTTTATCGGCCGTGATGGCCGAAGCTCCGGCCGGTTTGAAAGCGCGATTTATTTTCCAATTTGTCCGATCATTCGCCGCTATGATTGTGAGTGGGACATTATTTTTATTGGCGGCCACATAGGGAACTATCGGTACCGTGACTAAAGTGGCGGCATTTTTTGCAAAAGCACTATTGATAAAATTGCTTACAGCTTGTCCTGCTGTGGTGCTGGAACCAAAATAGGAATCACTTATGTTCGGGCCCCAATCCATGCCAGCGTTTGATGCATTGTTTTCCCAATTGTAAGTCGTCGTGCGATTGCCACCCAAGCGATAGAAAGAAGCATGGGGATAGAGTGGTGTTCCTTTCAAACGGAAGGCAACAGTTTCATTCACTCCATAAATATAAGGTGAAACATTGAGGCGCGCTTTGGTGCTATCGACGTTGAAGGCCACTCCACCAACGGGTGCTGTGACTCCTGTACCATTGGTTGTGCTCGCTGGAGGAGCAGTAGGAACTGGCGTCGGTGAAGCCGTTGGGGCCGGCGTGGGTGTAGGTGTTGACCCAGATGTTGCCTTTTTCGCCATGATTATATTATCCACATAGAAGCTAAGTGCCGTGGTGGAATTATTGTTGTTGAAAAAAACGATTTGATTAAAGGATTGGGCACTTGCGGCCAAAACACTAAGAGGAATTTTTATTTGCGACCAGGTATTGGAGGCCAAGGCCGGGGTGGCATGGGCCGCGATATTGACGAATTGACTTAATTTACTGGGTGAAGATTGCACCAATGCAATTTGAATATTCTTGATAAGAGTGAGACTGCTACTGCCGGGGTTAAAGGCAAAGGAAATGGAATCATAGTCCGCAGAATTTTGTAGCTTGGGATTTCCACTTCCATCCAAGCTATCCAAGGTTACTCCGGCCCATGCGGCCTTCAACTGACCTAAGATACTTTTACTTCCTTCAAAATATTTAGTGCTACTGATGGCGGCATAGCTGTTGCCCCATTTCCAAGAATTTAAGGCCCAAGGTGGACTCATTGTCTCTTGAAAAATAACTATTGGAGTGACGTTGCTTGAAAGCGAGCTTAAGGCCAGTGAGGTCTTAAGACTGTTATTAACGGTGGCCGTGAAACGGGTGGCCCCTACTAAAGCACTACTCGTTTCTTCCATGGTGGTGCTGGTGGAAGAGGGCGTTTTAGATGTCTTTTTTTCACTCGAGGCAGGGTTACATCCAACTAAAAGTGATAGTCCCAAAATTAAAGTACCCAAAGTATTGAAGACGTGCGACCGACTGGATTGATTAATCCTCTTCATAACTCCCTCCCAAATAAATCCCAAGCTTCTTAAAGCAAAGAAGGGGCCAACACGCGGTCGTCGACAAAGGAGGTAAGCTCTTAAATATTCAATGTCAGAAGCAGGGGGCTGCTGAATGGAGTCTATACACTGATGAAATATTCAACACTTAGCTCATAGAAATGAGCGTTTTTTAAGGAATTTAATCAAATTTGGAAGTCTAGCGGTGCTGCACTGCTGCACCGCTGAGAAGACCTTGAATAATCCTATTTTAGCTGAGCTTGGTTGGTGGCCAGGGAGTTCTTTCTTTAAATCACGCTGTATTTTTTTGGCGCGATGTTTTTTCACAATTAAAAAAGAGGCGTCCTTGAATTGTCCCACTTTGCAGAGTGACTAGCTCGCCAATTTCGCGCGCCTTTAAATACCTGCTGATTAAGTAAGTTTAAAAGGTACAACTAAAAGAATTCAAAAGTGCCGTGTCTGCCGGAAGATTGATTATCTTATTTTTCCAAGTTTCGAGACCGACACCATTCTCATCAACAAGAACGCTTAATTCTGATGGTACGACGACTGAAAATGAAAAGGCACCAATTGCAGTTGTGCCAACATGAACATTTTTGGAACTTGCTGCCATTAAGGCACAGTTTTTCAAATTTTCTACGATCACTTTATTTTCAAAACTGTCTGGGATGTAAATATTGACGGAGAGTCCTAAGTTTTGCAATTTTCCAATGGGCGTCCCATTTGACCGCCATGCCACAATCATTCCCTTATTTGAGAAATTAATCATGGTTCTTTTACTGCCCGCATTGTAACTAATCATAGTGCTAAGTGCAGTCGTTTCCATGTTCCAAATAATTCGATTGGCCGGCTCGGGTGCCGCCAAAGTAATCGTTGAAAAAGTAATTAATAAAAGTGCGAGCACTCTTTTCATAAGACCTCCAGCAATAATTTATCAGGGTCCTATCAAAGGTGTGCGTTACTTGTCGATATTTAAATACTGAAAAAATGTCGATAGGCCTATATTTTTTTAAAATCCAGCGTTCGCGGTAAGTTTTTAATGGCACTCGCAATTTCATCGCGCACACGCCGGTAGATTTTTAAAATTTCTTCTTCATTTTTCATTTCTTTGGTGAGCGCAGGCGGATCTTCAAAGCCTATATGCACAATCTTAACACCGGGGAGATAGGGGCAATTTTCATTGGCGTGCCCACAAACAGTCACTACGATATCCAGTTTACCATCTTTCATTTCGTCTTTTATTTCGTCTAGAGTTTTAGAGAAGTGGTTGCTTAAATCCACACCCACTTCTTTCATAACTTTTATAGCGCGTTCATTCATGCCATGTTTTTTTGTGCCAGCAGAGTAGACGTTGAAGAGGTGGCCCCAATCGCGGCGGCAAAATCCTTCGGCCATTTGTGAGCGACACGAATTTCCAGTACACAGAAATAAAATATTCTTTTTTGAATTGACCATTTTATTTACCCGGAGTTCGGTTTAAAGTTCGAATCATCGTCCGTCTCTCTTCTATACTTGGCATGGGTGTCGTTCCTTCTGGTGGCATCTGGGCCGGTCCATCGCCGGTTGGGTTAAAATAGCGCTGCAAGCGCGTTTGAATCATGTCGTTTGGATTGCCTTCACCATAATTTTTCATCGCTTGGTGATCGTCAAAGGGCAGCGGATTATTATCGCTGGTGTGACAGCGGGAGCAATATTTAATAAAAAGATCTTTTCCTTCATAAACATTATTGCTCAATTTCTGTGACGTTTGATCGAGCAATTCCAATTTCGGTCCACCGACGACAGGAGTGCGGGTGATGAAATTGCTACAGTAAGTTGTTATTTGTGTGGCGACTTGATTGGCCGGTGCTAAAAGCCTGATGAGATTTGCAGTCAAGGCGTCGCGATTGGCCGGTCTTAAATCCAAAACTTGATCGATGGTGGAATTGTTAAGCGCTGTTCGCAAATTTTCTGTGCGATAATTTTTCAAGGCATTTTTGTCACGCATGTCCATGCCTAAACATTGCAATAGGCCCGCTTGATTTTGTGCCACAAAATTTAAAAAATCTTGCTTGCTCTGGCCATTCACTAAATTTCGCTTTGTCAGCGGATCATTGGCCTTCTTCTGAGCGGCATTGGGTGGATTGGTTCTTTCACTCACCGGATTTCTGTCGGGCAATTCTGGATTGATGAAAGCAAAATTGTTGCTGGGCCAGGTGGAATTTAAAGTAGTTTTTAATTCTGTTATGGCCTGTTTGACGATTTCTTTATCGCGGGCACTCGGGCCTTCGGCTTCACCTAAAATGCCAAAATCAACTTGCTCTTGCCTTTGTTGATCATCGTTGACCGCCAATAAGAGTAAATTTTTGCGACATTGCCGGTACTGAGCGGTGCGCTCGGGCCCGCACACTTGCTGGCACATGGTCCCTTTTTGCAAATCACTATTCGCACCTCGTACCATGCGATCAAAACTATCGGCAGGTGTGGTGGCCAACACTGGAGGTAGATCAATGCCTTCGTAACTATTTCCACCGGTATCTCTCCTCATTTCATCAATCAATGTTTGATTTTCCATTTCACTCCAGGGTGATTTGGGGAAGATGGGGCCATTGTTTTGGTGACAGCTAGTACAACTGCCGCTCGGGGTATGCACATTGGGTTTTCCACCCGGAGTGTAATTTTGCACTACTTGAAAATCGAATCGCTGCTCGGATTGATTCCAACTTATAATTTCAATTTGCTTGGCATTTTTGGCAAAGCCTAAAAATATTTTTCCTTCGGGGGTATCAATGGCGTAGAGCACTCGCGGATTCGCCGAATCAGCACTTTTTCTTTGGACTGATCGGCCTTCTGGTACGAGAACTTTTTCAACCACCACGGTGCCTGTTCCATCAGCAGCAATTCTCTCTTCCGCTCGCTTGGTGATCATGTCAGTCAGTTTTGTTAATGGTATCGGAATTTGTCCGCCGTTTTGTCTAATTAAACGGTCAAATAATGATTCACTCCGACTTGGTATCGGAGTTAAGAAGATAATCAATAAAACAGAAAACCAATAATTCACAGGACAACCGTTGATGGAAAACACATAGTTCTTATCGTCACGGCAATCATTTTTATTGATTTGGATGCAGGGATGAAAGAAAGTTGAGCATAGATATCAACTGAAGGACTATGGCAATTTGAGACCGTTCAGCAAAATGCCTTAACGGTTGATGCGTTTAGTCTAGAAGTTCAAGTCCTCCTTTCCAAGGCTTCAATAGGGAGAATAAAAAACTCATTTTTAATCTCTAAAAAATCCAATGCGATGAGGTCAGGAGAGAGTCTGGCCTCATCGCATTGGCGTATTCAAGTGGTTGGGAGTGGGGACTCGGGAGTATCCACTTGAAAGAAGGAGCACCTCTAAACTGGGACAAGTCTAGAGTTTGGGACTATGGTTTTAATGGCCCTTTAATTTTAACATTGGGTAGGAAGCTTATACGCATTGGGCTTCCAGACCATCCGCCCTTTTTTTCCTGATAACATGTCAATTCAAATTTGCAACCATATACGTATCGGCGTTTCTTTTCATAGGTTGTTTCAATTTCACCGAAAAATTCTATCTCTTGGTTATCCTCGACGCATTTTTTTAAGAGCTCATCTTTATATGATTTGTACTCAAGTCCACTTTGTTCTAAAAATTTTTTAGTGCATCCAATTTTTGTAATTTCCTTTTTTTCCTTTTTAACTTGTTCCTCCGACTCATTTAGGCCTAAGGAATATCCTTCTTTTGCGGCACATTCAGCACAGTAAACTTCTGCGAAATTCGTACTAGCACTTTTCACCAGGATGTTGGGATCGATTCCATCCAACAACAACCCTTTTCCAAGAATGTCTGTCTGGGAGTAGCAGATATCCACCATAACCATGAGTGATGTTGCTACACAAAGAACATAGGACCACTTTGGCACCTTGTTTTTACCCATAAACCCTCCGCCTTATGCACCCATTATGACACACTTGGTTAGATCATTAACTTACATGAAATGGCGTAAAAGGATGGTTAACTATTTGAAATAATAATATGTCTTCCGACCTAATGAGCGTTTGTGAAGGAATGTATTTTGGGACCAACGGGAAAGTTTTCGCTGACAAGTGCGGAGAGGAATACCTAAGTAGAGAGAGGCCTGTTTGGCCAAAAACTTTTGATCGCGAAAGTTTTGTTGAAGCGCTCGCAATTCCTTTTCCAACAATTCTTCTTTTTCTGGTCGGTGCAGGGAATGATAGAAGGTGATGGTTATTGGACCTGTGGCGCTTAAAAGATAGAGACCATTTTTTTCTGAAATTTCTAAAGGAATTTGTTCATTTTGTAACCAAGTTCTAGCTCGCTTTATAATTTGATGAACTTTGTTTGCCGATTGATCTGGGCCAAAAATTTCACTTGGAAATAATTTTTGATGGATAAGAGCGACTGTCTGTGGGCGGTAAAAATCACTAGCGAGACATTGGAGCAATTGCCATCTCTTATCCATTGGTCTTAACCCAAATTCATTTTGAATATTTTGAAACTTTGAATTGGAATAGAAATGTAAATTGGGTATAGGCCCAATGTTCTTTTTCATGGCAACAGGATTAGAGAAAAAAGTCCAATGGTATTGATAGGGCAAGGGAGTGTTCCACTTACTTAAAATATGCAAAATGCGATTTTTCACGGCAGGGTAGGGAGTGCCATAATATAGTTGAATCAGCATCTTTTTATTGACCAGGTAAATCGATTCATAATAATCAGCGGCCCTGCGGTTTTCCCAGAGTCCTTGTTCCTCAAATCTTTTTCGTAGCAGTCGTAATTCCCGGTGTGCTTTTGTTCGACCGTGAAGCTGGGTTTTGTTTTTACCCAGGTGCGAAATTTTAACCCAAAGAGTGAGAATGCTTTGCAATAGGGGATCTTTGTTCTTGGCGAGTAACAATTTAATTGTTTTTGCTGTGGCGGCGGCCTTGGCATATTTTTGTTGGATGATTTGGTTTTGCAGCAGAATAAGGTAGGCATTTCGTAACAGGAAAAGTTTTTTTTCTTTTAAAATGACTTCAATTGTTTGCTTTAAAAGATCTTCGGCCTTTTTTAATTCGAGAGTGTGGTCATTTGTGGTTAGCCCAAGGTGGGTAAGCGACTGGGCCAAAAATATTTTTGCCCATAAGGTGGCATCAAACTCGGCCCTCGGGTGGTTAATAAATTTTCCCAACCAAGGTATGGCGTTCCCCCAATCCCATTGCCATAAGTTAATATAGGCATAATAGAGAAGCGCCTTGGGTGCTTTTTCTGTGTTCACCGTTGATAGAATTTGAGCGGCCTCTTCTGAGCGACCGATCGCATTCATGGCCGCGCCATATTCGGCCTTTTCTAAATCACTCGCATTTTCTGAAATTTCTCCCTGTGTATAAATAGTACGATACAAAATATTTATGGACCACTCGGGATGGTGGACGCTGCGACAACATACTGCGAGTGGAAGCTGAAAGCGCCTTGGAACTTTCCTCTTCATTAATTTTTGAATTGTTTGACTGGCCTGGTCCAATTGACCAAGCTCAATCACGCTTTCAATTTGTTTTAGTTTTTTTTCCCAATCCATTCCCAATCCATGGGCCACTCATGACAAGAGTAAATGAACAAAGCTATTATAAACTTATTTTATAAAAATGCTAAAGGAGTTTTGGCAATGGAGCTTACCAATTTATAGAATCGCTTAAAAAGATTAACTCTCATTTTAGGAGTTGCTCATATTACTTTTGGCTGTCTCATCTCCATGCTACCTCGCTACCTCCGCACCTGGAGGAAATCAAAACGGTCTCGTCACGGCCATGCTACTTTTTTGTGCCGTGACTTTGTGCCGTGACTTTGTGCCGTGACGATGATGGTAGGTCTATTTACGACGTTAAAAGGATTAATTTTTAATAGACAATAATTACTGAAGCTCAATGATGTCTTGAGTAAGAGTACTGGTAATCGTTTTATCTGGGCCATAAGTTTCCACAACCGTTCCTGTGCTTGGTAAGAACTTAAAGGCCGTGGTTGAAAAGGAAACGGTGCACTCATGCTGATTAAGAAGCATGATGCGCTTAAATTTTCCTTGGGCCACTTCTAAATTTGATTGGACTTCGCAATCTTTAAGTTTGGATTTTTGTTCCAACTCACGGGCCAAGTCGTCCGACTTGAGCGATAAAATTGGCAAGGTATGGACGGTGCGAATTTCTTCCACTACTTCTTGCAACCAAATTCCAACGAGTGAATAGCGAACGCCGCCAGTCACGAATGTTGCAAGATTGGCCTGATGGAAGACAAAGGGAAGCGCATTGTAATTAAAGGCCATGAGTCCCACTCGACTCGCTTCACGCGCCATAATTTCGGTAAATGTCGATGGTTTTGGGAATTGATTCTTGAAAATGAGGTTATACTCACTTGTAAGTTGAGTTGAGTTCGCAGTGTTAAAGTAAACAATCGTAGAGTGGCGAGGAATAATATAAAATTTCTCACCAGCTAGCTCAGTTTCGACGTCGTTCATTTGATTACTGTAATAACCTAAATGAAGGTCTTTGATTGAAGCTTGGTCTCCGCTGACATAAGGTATTTGGTTGGACACAAAACCACTCACGGCGGATTCGTTCAACAAGCTGGCCACATTAGGGCTTACAAAAGTTTTTTCTGAATAGTTAGCAAATGAAAGGTCACCAAATAAATCTTTAGCAATGGCACGGCCAATGTTGACTTCTGCTGTTACGGTATCAACATTTTGCTCATTGTGGGGGAAAATTTGTGTTGCCCAGTTAAACTTATCTTTTAAAGTAGGGACTTTGGTATAAAGAGCATCGCGAGAATAAGTTCCATCTTTCCATAATTCTTGCGCATTGAAGGCCAATTCAACTTTAAAATTATTATTGGCCACCAATTTGTTAAAAGTATTTTTCTGCCAAGTATTGAAGTACTCAAGATCTTGTGGGGTTAAACGGTAATTGAGAGTGCCGTCGGTTCGTGCGGCATTAATTTTTGGATCCCATAAATTAGTCGTAGAAAATACCTTTGTAATTTGCGTGTTAAGGTAAACGCGCCGTTTTCCTTGGAAAAGGCCGCGAGTGACCCAATTAATCCAAGCACCCGTTAAGGCCAAGCTATGCTTGTAATAGCGACCTTGAGTGAAATAAAAATGTAATTCTTGGCGGCCATCTTTAAATGAATTGATAGAAGCTGCCAACGATTGATTTTGGTAAGTTAAGTAAGGAGTAATTTGTATATCGCTTCTAATTTTGTAGGCCGAGTAATGCCACTGTTTACTGATTGGAAAAGTTAGTCCGGCCTTAAGCGAGGGATCATTAGAGCGAGTTGCCGCGCTTAGAAGAATTGTATTGTTAGAAGTCGAATTGTGATTGGTGTAGTGTTTAACTCCTAACTTAGGGTTAGGGAAAGAATAAAGACTTACGAGTCTCACACCAAAATTGGTCATATATTGTTCTAACAATGCTTTTTGCTCTGGATCGATGGCCGAAGCAAATTGACCTGGTGATTTTTCATAGGCAAGTTCGTTGGTGGTAAATATAACAGCGTAATAGCGAGGGTTTCCTTGTTCATCTAATAAAGGAAGTTTGAAATTACTAGGTTGGTTTGACATGACAAAATGGTCGAAGGGAATGCCGAAAGCAGTCAGCGTATCTTTGGCCAAGCCAAGCGTTGTTTCTACTTGCTCATTTTCTGTGGCCGACAAAAATAAAACCTTCATGCCAATTTTGAAATCGTTGACCTTAAGATTGCTCATACCCACGCCGAACGCCAATTCGTTGTAATTAAGATCCCAATCAATTTCACTTTCCCAGTCATTTAAGTTTTCTTCCAACGCTTTTCCTGCGCGCAAAACTTGATTGGATTCTTTACTGCAGCCAAAAGAAAATCCAAGGAGGAATACAATCATAGCGATTGATGAAAATGAAAAAAGGTTGCGATTCGACTGTTGCATGATAAGCCCCAAACTAAAAAGCATTGCGTTATTTTGATTCCGCTCTGTACAACGTTATGCAACAATTAAACAATGGAAATTTTCAAAATATATTTCACGCCGGGGTGAAAGCGATGTGGTTTCAGATGGTTACGCCAAAAGATCGCCCTACTTTGTAAGAACTACCATCTGCTCTGGCACGGCAATGAAGTGCATTGCCGAGTTCGGCACAGCGTGCTAGGTATTCAGCAAGTTGTTTTGAACTAGAAGGAGTACCTTATGAAGACTTTATTGGCCTTAGGTTTCGTGATTGTGGCCACATCTCTTACTGCCAATGCTCAAGTGTTTACTTTTCCATTTGGTCCAGTGTGTGGGCTTGCTTACCGCTATGAATCTTACTCATTAGGTTTTGATAAGGTTTATCGTCAAACAAATAAAAGGCCAGTGAAAATGGATGAGTTTTGTTTTGATCTTGGACAACAAACGGCCAAAGAACTTTTGAAGCATGAAGATGAGCGCGATTGTCGCGAAGCTTATGATATCGGTTTAGCGCAAGGACTCAAGGGTGTTTCTTACGGGCCCATTCAATCGCCTTCAGAGTGCTTCAATCCTGGAGTGCCAGTTGGTCTTACCTTATTATCAGTGAAGGCCCGCGAAGAGTTTAAGTCAGGTACTCGTTCGGTTTGCGCCCGTGCTTATAAAGAAGGTCGAGAAGACTCACAAAGAAATCAAGTTCCAACGATTAGTAGTGATAATCTAAAAGACCATTGCTACAGCACTGGTTATGCTGATCTCCAACTTTATGGCGATAGTATCTAATACTTAATCCGACAAATATAATTAGAAGAAGCAGCGGTTTGGCCGCTGCTTTTTTTGTCTACTTTTTTCCTTAATTCCACCGATAAGTATTTTAATCTTCATCAGAAGTCTCTTTTTTTAGGATTTTCTAATGGATTTTTGAAGGTAACTATTTGAGGTTTTTATGGCAGGATATTTTCGTCGATCTCTGGTTGTATCATTAAATTTGGCCCTTCTTTTTTCTTGTGCTCAAGCTCCAAACAACCCGGTTTTAACAAAACGTCATCCGAGCAGTGGTTTGCTCGACGGCCCGCCTTTAGAATTTGGTGAACAGTGGAGTGACGATGACAAGCAAAACGCTGACGAAGTAATGCTTATTATGCGCCAAAAATTAATTCGAGATACGGGTGATGCTCGCGTGATGAAGCGCGATGCCCATCCCAAGCATCATGGATGTACCAAGGCCAGCATTTCCATAAATAACGCCTTTCTACCCCAAGATTTGCGCGTAGGACTTTTTGAAAAAAATAAAACTTATGAGAGTGTCATTCGCTTTTCAAACGGCAGCCCAGATCCCAAAAAACCTGATAAAGAGGGCGACGCTCGCGGTATGGCGGTGAAGATTATGGGCGTTCCCTATAAATCTTACCTCGAGGCCATAGGTCACGAAGAAGGGGATCGCGTCCACGATTTAGTTTTTATGAACTCACCCAATTTTTTTAATAACGACACCAAAAGTTATGTTTCGCTGGTTAAGGCAGCAATGGGAAATCCTCTACGCCTGGCCTGGTTTGCTATAACTCATCCAAGAGCCGTCGGAGTACTCTTGAAACTGAACGGTATGAAAGTTGCCAATCCTTTGGATATTGATTACCACAGTGCCCTTCCTTATAAATTAGGTCCCAAATCAATGCGAATGGCCTTTAAGAGTTGCAAGGTGGGCAAAGATGAGATGCCGAAGAAACCAATGCCAAATTTTTTAGGCGAGCGTTTAGCTGAATACTTAGCAAAAGAGGAAGGGTGTTTTGAATTCTACGTTCAGCCCAACGAGGATTTAGCAAAAAATCCAGTGGAAGAACCCATGCAACTTTGGGATGAAAAAAAATCGCCTCTTATTTACGTCGGTAAATTAACTGTTGATCGCCAGAGCGGTGTTCGAAGTGAAGCGCGGCAAACGTTATGCGAAAACATCACATTTAATCCTTGGCGTGCTCCTCTCTCCAATCGACCATTGGGTGCCATGAATCGTGTGCGCTTAGAGGTGTATGTGGAGCAATCTCAATTTCGTTTAGATCATAGTGGAGCAAAACCGGCCAGACCTCAAAGTTTGAAAGATGTTCCCTAGATGAATGTGAGATGAATGTGAGATGAATGTACGCGAATACTAAAAAAAAACTATCTTGAAAGACTCACAAGCGAAGCCCCTACGGCCACGAGGATGGAACCTATCCACTGAATGGGGCTTACTTTTTCGCCAATGACCAGCGCAAAAAATTGCGCGAAAACAATGGATAAATTTCGCAGTACCAGTGCCATCCCTGCGGCCGAGTGGGAAAGCCCCATGAGGTAAAGCAAAAATGAAGTGGTGCAAATAAGACCGCCCGTCATCACCCAAGGGTTGTTAAGTGTAAAAATTCCTCGAAGGGTGCTTTTCCAATATTTCCATTCTTCAAGGCCATTTTTTCTGTAGTTAAAAATAAACAGGGCCGGCAAAGCCAGCGCCAACGATAATGAAAATAGCCAAGACGGATTAGCGCCGAAATTGAGAGAGCGCGAATAACAAAGATGATATGTCCCGATAAAAAATGCACAAATATAAGACCATAAAAATCGAGGACGTTGTGTCTCCGAAGTAGAATTGTTTTTGCCCGACTGGCCTTGAGAACTGAAGTAAAGACCCATCAAAGCGGTGCCTATTCCTGCCAATGTCATTAGATTAATTTTTTCTTGCAGTAAGGTGGCAGAAATGGCGTAAACAATGAGCATGGCACCACCACGCATAATGATGTAGGCCACTCCAACCGGAGCGTGGCTTAAGGCCAAGGCCAAAGAAATAAAGTAGCCACCTTCGCACACGCCTGCGAGAAGACCCCAGTACCAAGCTGAGGAGTTTGGAAAAGGGAGTCCAGTAAAATAGGGAATCTCAAAAAAGAGTGTGAAGAGAGAAAAAATCCAAGCGATGAGAGAAGCAATGATGAGGATACCTGTGACTTGGCGAGAGGGATTCTCTGATTTTTTTCCAAGTGCGTTCCAGAGAGCATGGAGAAAAGCGGAAGCGATAAGTAAAATGATGGATTGAAGCGAGATCATGATTAAGAGGAAGCCGTAGGTGGTTCCTCTTGTGATTTCTCTTGTGGTTTCTCTATAAGCCATTCTTGCTCTTTTTTCTTCATGAATTTCTTCATACCCACATAGGCGACGACTAAAAGAACAATTCCTAATAATATCCACTTTTGTAATTTCAAAGCAGTTTCTAAAGCGTTGTCGAGGTTGTTGCCAAAGAGGAATCCAACGTAGACCCAAAGTGGAACACTAATAATGGCAGCAAATCCATCGAGTGCTAAAAAAGTAACAGGACTTACACCCATCATTCCCGCAGTCAAAAAAATCGGGGAGCGGAGTCCGGGAAGGAAGCGCGCTAAAAAGCAGATAAATTTTGAATTGGCGAGAATGCGATTTTTTGCCACCGCAATTCTTTCCTCAGAAAATACCTTGCGAAAAAAAGGAAGAGTTAAAATTTTGGAGCCATGATATTTTCCCATAAAAAACAGAAGGCTGTCGCCAACCAGCACACCAAACATTCCTGCCGCGATAGCACCCCCAAAGCTTATTTTGCCAAGCGCGGCCAGTATGCCGGCGGCCACAAGGGTGATGTCTTCAGGAATGGGAACTCCAAGCCCACAAACGAACAGCACGCCAATAATAACAATGTAGGCGTGAAATCCGCTGAATCCAGATAAGAAGGCGAGAAGTTTATATGAAAATTTATCTTGCATATGTAAGTGATCTAATTTTAAGCCGAATGCTAACATGGTCCTAAACTCATGCCCAAGTAAAAATTGTGTAAACACTTTAGGGGAGGAGTAATTATGAAGGCGCAGTGTGTTGGACGCTAGGAGCAATCCTAGGTTTTTAAGAGAAACAAAATTTTCTTAAGGCATGGCCTAATAAATTTCCCAACCTTAAAATTCCGTGCACTCAAATTCGAACTTCAATTCAGTCGGAGAGTCGTGTGAGCAATCAGCAAAAAAAGACACGAGGTAGTTTTGTTTTTGGACTAATTATTTTTGGTTTAATGGGACTTGTTGTCAGCACTCAATCTTCGGCCGAAGAGATTGATCTTGATCGGAGGATTTTAGAGCTTTTTCAAGATCACGAGATCAAGCCTTTAGAACTTTATAAAACGCACAATCAAGCGCTGGTTGTTTTGGGTGAGAAATTATTTAGTGATAATCGCCTATCCGGTAATAAAAATATTTCTTGTCAGAGCTGTCACCATCCTGAACATGGTGCGGGCGATGGTTTGCCTTTGTCCGTTGGAGAAGGGGGCGAAGGCATTGGTCCAAGGAGACAGATGGGAAGTGGTCAAATTATTCCACGACATGCACCAGCTCTTTGGAATTTGGCCAAGGCCAATGTTTTATTTTGGGATGGTCGAGTTTCATGGGACCCCATTAAAAAAGTTTTGCTGACGCCTGAGCCCCAACTAAATGGTCAAAACCCTGCTTTGAAAGAATATGCCGGTCAACTCAATTCTGCTTTGGCGGCCCAGGCCATGTTTCCGCCAACCAGTCATGCCGAAATGCTAGGCACGCCAGGTAGCAATGAGGTCAGTGCTAAAAAAAGTAACCAAGAAATTTGGGAAGCGCTCACCGCGAGAGTCACCAGCGATGACAATTATCAAGACTTATTAAACAGGGCGTTCCCAACTACGCCCTTGCATAAAATTAATTTTGCTCACTTGGCCCAAGCATTGGCCGAATTTCAATCGGTCACTTTTCAGGCCATTTCAACTCCACTTGATCGCTATTTAAGAGGTGAGCGAAGTGCCATGACTGAGGCCGAAAAAAGGGGCGCCTTGTTTTTCTTGACCAAAGGGAAATGTGTCCAATGTCACTTAGGCCCGCAGCTTTCTGATTTTCGGTTTCATGTGATAGCCTTTCCACAGTTGGGGCCTGGCAAGGATGAGTCCCATGATGATCTGGGGCGGATGATGGTGACTGGCGATTTTAAAGATCGCTATGCCTTTCGCACACCCCCGTTGCGCAATATAATGAAGACAGCGCCTTGGGGGCACTCAGGAGCATTCACTGATTTGCGGGAAATGATTCTTCACTATCATAATCCCATGAGAACTTTTCGATTTTATACTCCGGCCCAAGAGGGTTTGCCTTATCGTCTCGAGCATGAGCGAACAAAAAACCCCGATCGTTGGCAATCTCTTGATGCTCGCGTTCGGACAGGTTTCGTAATGAATCAACAAGATTTTTCTGATTTACATGACTTTCTTATGCACGCACTTACAGAGTAGGCCAGGAATTTAGCGGAAGAAAACTTCGATTCTCGCCATGGCAAACTTTTGCATGTCCCAATCGGCACTCTTGGGAAAATCCGCACCAACTGTAAAAAGACCAAAAAGCCAATTTCCATGGAGAAGTTGTCGATAGTTTATCGAGAAGTCGTAAGAGTCATAATAAAAAGTTGGGGAAAGTGCAGCGTTGGCACCTAAGCTGTAGGACATAGATCTGCGGGGATCTAATTGATGGTAGAAAACCAGGTTATTTCTTTCGCGAAAAGTGTCACTTTTATCAGTCCATACGAGGGAATTGATAAGTTCGGTTTGAAAATTTGCAGTCCATTTGCGAAAAAAAGATAACTGAGTGACTTCTGAAAATCCATCTTGGCGAAAGAGAATGAAATTTTGGGAGGCGAAAATATTGACTGGTTTGGTATTGAGAGCGCTTTGAAAGCGAAGCCTTGCGAAAGGATCAAGTGGAAGTAAAATTCTAAGACCAGATTCCACGAAGGTTTTTACCGGAGATTTTTCATTCCATAAATAAGTTAGACCGGCATTATAACGAGAATCTTTGACGTTTCTGGCAGTGTTGCCGGAGTTAGTACTATTGCGCAATCCTCCTGCTTCACTAGAACTTGAGTCCAAGATTTCATTTCTTTCTTTTTCGATAACAATTCGCATTCGCTTGGTGGT
>Ga0172372_10003229_pt1 | contig 24160 bp, 14 predicted proteins | sample LakKiv5m_2_FD_114544 | JGI IMG/M metagenome (GOLD analysis project Ga0172372, IMG submission 114544) | Freshwater microbial communities from Kabuno Bay, South-Kivu, Congo - kab_092012_9.5m | ecosystem: Environmental > Aquatic > Freshwater > Lake | place: Democratic Republic of the Congo...
CGACGCTGGTCAGCGTCGGACTCAACGGGCAGTCCGCCAATCACTATAGCGAAGGGGCGTCGATCAGCGCGGACGGGCGGTTCGTCGCGTTCCTAAGTTACGCAAGCAACCTCGTGTCCGGGGACACGAACGGCAACTATGACATTTTCGTGCGAGACATGCTGACTGGAACGACGACGCTGGTCAGCGTCGGACTCAACGGGCAGTCCGCCAATGGCTATAGCGATGGGGCGTCGATCAGCGCGGACGGGCGGTTCGTCGCGTTCGAAAGTTACGCAAGCAACCTCGTGTCCGGGGACACGAACGGTCGGCCTGACGCTTTCGTGCGAGACATGCTGACTGGAACGACGACGCTGGTCAGCGTCGATCTCAACGGGCAGTCCGCCAATGGCTGGAGCTATGGGGCGTCGATCAGCGCGGACGGGCGGTTCGTCGCGTTCTCCAGCGATGCGAGCAACCTGGTGGTGGGCGACAACAACAACACCAGGGACGTGTTCCGGGTGCGGCTGGCGGATCTTTTCGATCCGTCCGGCGTGCAGGGAGATTCTTCTCTGACGCTGACTCTGCCGGCCACGGCCGAACCGGTGATCCTTGACCGACTGCTGGATCAGGTGCGTCTCCGGCTGGAGTCGGGACGAGTGCTCTACACGGCGCCGCTCGCACAGGTTTCCCGGCTGACGCTGCGTGGCCAGGCGGCGGCTGAGCGGTTGATTGTCGATCTGACCGGCGGAAACCCTCTTCCCGCAGGCGGGCTGGTCTTTTCCGGAGGTTCCAGCGCCGGTCTCGATACTCTGGAACTGCGCAACACGCGGTCCGATTTCTCTGAACTGGACCGAGTGGCCTATGCCCTGCGCGATGCGGCTTCCGGAACACTCACACTGGAAGGCCGCACGCTGGAGTTCTCCGGAGTCGGACAACTGGTTGATCCACTTCTGGCTTCCCACCGCGAAGTCCGGCTCGACAACCTGCGCAACAGCTCCGCACAACCCTACCTCTTCGTACAGGGCAATCCGGCAACGGGCGACCAGACTCGTGTCACCAGCGGTCGCGGCAGCTACGAATGGCATGAGACTTTCAGCGGATTTCTCGTTCATTCTGAAGGACCGCAATTCACAACCGTCGATTTTTCGACGCCATCGCAATCCCTCACTCTCCACGGCTCAGCCCTGAATGACACCATCGACATACACAGCGTCGGAGCAGCCACTGGCGTTCCGACACTGACCGTGCTGGGACACGACGGCCACGACCAGATCACCCTGCACGATGGCATCCTGAATCGAGACTTAATCGGCCGCTTTAATGTTGGTGGTTCTTCGAGATCTGAAGGCTACATCTCCCCAGCAGGGGTCGTAGCTGCGCCGCGAACGACGGTGCTGGGCGGAAGCGGCAACGACACGCTCCACGGCTCTTCCGGGCGGGACTGGCTGGAAGGCGGAGACGGTCACGATCTGCTGCGCGGATTCGGTGGTGGAGACCGGCTGCTGGGACAGGCGGGGCGGGACACTCTGGACGGTGGCGATGGCGACGACCGTCTGGACGCCGGAGCGGGTGACGATGTGCTGATCGGAGGCCGTCACGCCGACACTCTGTTCGGCTCCACAGGCGACGACACGCTGCTGGGCGGCGATGGGCACGATTCCCTGTCCGGCGAAGAAGGTCATGACCTGCTGCTGGGCGAAGCCGGAGCGGACACCATCGACGGCGGCAGCGGTTCCAACCGGATCACCGCCCGAGGCAACCAGTCCCGCCCCTCCAGTGGCGACCGACTGCTCATCAATCCCGGAGACCTGATCGATGACTTCTTCAGCTTCCCGCTGCCCCTGCTGATATAGCCGCAGGCTCATGATCGCCCGCGTCTGGGGAGATGCCGTGAGACCACTGCTTCAACGGCTGGCCGATGAACTTGAGATCGAGGACTACCGCTATCCCGGTTGAACGGGATTCCTGTGTGTCTTCGAGTGTCCCCGGTGTTCTCGTTGTTCCGTGCATCCACGCCCCTGCCGATTGCTTCTGCAGGCTGTTCGTGAGGATTCGCCTGCCGTTCCGCTTCAGGAAGCTCAGCGCCCAGCGCCTGCCCGGTGCTGGAAGAGTCGGAATATCGAGAGAATCAGAAATAATCCTGCAGTCCCATCCCCTGGGGAACGTCTCCACTGGTATCAGGAGAAACAAGCATCTTCAGCGGGAGACTGAAGACTCATGAATGGCCTCAAACAACTGCTGGTTCTGGTGTTGATTTCGCCGATCCTGCCCGCGATCGGGCTGCTTCACCTGGTTCGAGCGATTGCTCCTGAGGATCCCCGGACATCAACGGAGAAGAACGATTCAAGAGTCAAGGAACTGCCTGCTCGTCATCGGTCAGAACGGCGTCGCGAGGGCGGGCGATATCTCGTTTCCGGAAGTCACCGGGCGTGATCGGAGACGGGCTGGTTTTCGAGCGAGGCTGGTCTGAGTGACGCGTAGTGAGCCTGCGGTGATGTGCGGGACTGACAGGCGCTCATCGGTCACGCGGGAAACTCCTCGCGCAGGTTTTCTGATGATGCCGCTGGTTTGAGCTGTTTCTGGTGTCTGCTGCTGACGCTTTTTTACCGCGCGGCAGTCGCAGGCGGGTTTTCTGTATGCGTTTTTGAGGAGATATCCATGCGAGCCAGTCTGTCGCTCATTCTGTTGCTGCTGGCGATGTCCAGTCCTGTTCCAGCGGCAAGTCCGATTGAAATACCTGACCAGCCACAGGTTGAAAGCAGGGTTCAGGGCTGGCTGGTGAAAACGGTACGTGATCCGTGGGGACAGAAGCATTCCATTTCTGAGCCTTATGACTTTCAGGAAGGCGACATCGTCTTCTTTCAGTCCGGCAGCCTGGCGTGGCAGAATCTGTTTTCCTTTCACGGAAGTACCGGTCCGACGCATGTTGGAATTGCCATGCGGAATGAGACCGGTGAGGTTGGGCTGTTGCATGCTCTTGATCCAAGCTTTGGAAAGCCGGTTGAGACTGGACCGGGAATTCATCCCGGACACGTCTGCTGGACGCCGAACATGGCGAATTACCTGAGCCGGTACGACGGCCGTATCTACATTCGACGATATCGCGGTGCCTTTCCCGAGCAGGCTGGAGTTGTGTTGCGGAACTGGGCTGCCCGACAGATTGGCAAGCCCTATGGTCTCGTCAAAGTGTCTCTGCCACCGACGGGATTACCGATTCAGGTTCTCCATCTCGGTGGAAGTGGACAGGTCGAGACAAAAAGCTGGTTCTGCTCGGAACTGGTTGCCTCGGCGCTGGTCGTGACAGGGCACTTGAATCCGTGGCATGTCCGTCCGGTCCGAACCGACCCGGAGGATCTTTACTCGGATCGCTGGCTGGCCCTCGGGACATACTGGGAGTCTCCAGAACTCTGGATGCCAGCTTCGCAGGCAGTTTCCGAGGGAGAAACCACTGCAGCGAAGGTCTCAGATCGAAGTACTCATCAGCAGTACGGGCTGGCGTCATCCTGGGGACGGCTGACATTGAAGAATCGAACGAAGAATATGCTGCGGATCAGGATCAACGGCGCGTGGATGGGTGACGTCGCATCCGGCGCGGAGCTGATCGCCAGTGGTCCCGGCGGCGGCCTCTATATCCAGGCTGATCCATCCGCCGGACAAGGAAGTTCGTACCGCTACAGCCTTGGCATCTCCGGCTCCATGGAACTCACGATTCCATAGCAGTGCCTGTCTGAAGTTGAGTCTCTGCTGGATCCAGCAGCGTCACATTCAAAGCGTGATCAACAAGCAGCGTAGATCCTCGCGTGAGTTGCTCATCGTACTCATGAAGTTGAGAGAACTACACTCAACCAGGCCGCGTCCGCAGCGTCGAATCTGTCACGATTTCAAAGATGACAGGAAGGCAGTGTGACCATCACGGCTGGCGTCAGGACACAGGCATTGTGCCACTCGTCAAACAGCTTTGAATGCACAGCAGACGCGGCGAACAGGAATTGGATCACTCACCACTTCCAGTTTTTCTGGACTTCCGGATTGCGAACGCATTCGGTCGGCCAGCGGCCTTCGTAGAGGGCGATGATCGTCTCGGCGGACATCGTGAACGTGTCGCGGTGCGACTCGTGATCCAGTCCCGCGACATGGCCGCTCAGCAGGACGTTGTCGAACTGCAGCAGCGGGCTTTGAGGGCTGAGCGGTTCTTTCTCGAACACGTCCAGACCCGCGCCGCGCAGATGTCCGGATTTGAGGGCTTCGGCCAGTGCCGCTTCATCGACCAGCGCGCCGCGCGCGGTGTTGATCAGCACGGCTCCCGGTTTCATCTTCGCCAGCGTCTTCGCATTGATGAGCTGCTTCGTTTCGGCGGTCGCCGGCGAGTGTAGAGTGACGTAATCCGAACGGCTCAGCAGATCGTCGAGACTGACCAGTTCGATCTCCCACTGCTCGGCGAATTCAACGCTGGCATACGGATCGGCCGCCACGACTTTCATGCCCACGCCTCGCGCGCGGGTGGCCACGGCGCGGCCGATCCGCCCCAGTCCCACGATACCCAGGGTCGAACCCATCACGCGGGGAGTCGCCACGCGCTGCCACTTGCCCGCGCGAACTTCCTGGTCCAGTCGCGGAAATCCCCGCGCGACTCCGAACAGCAGCGCCATCGTATGTTCGGCCACCGCGTGATGATTCACTCCGGGAGTTGTCGCCACCACGATGCCGCGTTCGTGGCAGGTCGGCAGATCGACGGCGTCAAAACCGACGCCCGTGCGCGCGATCACCCGCAGCTTCGGACAGGCTTCGAGAACGCGCCGGGTATACGGCTCAGACCCGGCCACGGCGGCCACGGCATCCTGCGCCATCGCGATCAGATCGTCTTCGACATACGGGTTCCGGCCGGGCGTGCAGAACTCCACCTGGAAGCCCTTCTTCGACAGCATCTCCACATGCGGCGCGCCTTCACCGTTCAGCGACAGGCTGATGACTTTCATGACTTGATCCCGGACAGATTGAGTTTCGGACGGCTCCCCATCGGCCGGCCGGTCAGAGCGGCGAACTGTAGTGATCCGGTGGCAGGCCACCAGGGAGCCGCGTTTTCAAGCGGCGATGCGGAAGGCTCGCCGACGCCCAGAGACTGCCGGAGGTCATCACTAACCCGAAGTGTCAGCGAGGGCGAAAGTCTTACGACCTGCGGCCCTCGCTGACGCTTCGGGTTAGTCCTCGAGCAAGAGCCCCTTGCTCACGCGGCGGGTTGCTTTGGATAGCATCTTTCAACGGGCTGCCAGGGGGCTGACTTTGTGATGCAGCGGTTCGACCGATACGCCTCCTGATCGCGGATCAACGCGACTGTCCAGAGACGACAATGGTGGAACCGGTTCTCACTGCGCCCGCACCGTCAGCAGCAGTGTGGTTTCGGAGATGACCTGACCGCGATCACCTCGAACGGCGGAAGCGCGGATCCGGAGTGTCTGTTCGCCGATCAGACGCGGGTCGGCGGCCAGTTGCAGAGCGATCTCTGAAGTAGACTGGTCGCCGGACAGGGACAGCGGCGCGGAAGTCATCAGGTCGGCAAGACCTTCCGGCGGCAGCAGTTCGATGCGGACTGTTTCGCGGAATTCCGGAGCGCGCGAAAGGGCGACCGGTATGCGAACCGTCGAACCGGGTGATGCGACCGGTTCACCGGCGGCATGAGACAGTTTGAGCAGCGCGCCTTCCGGCAGAATGCCGATCCGCATCTCCTGCTTCTGCACGAGGTGGCGCACGTTGCCGCGCGGGTCGGCGACGCGAACGACTCCGTTCACGATCATGCGGCTGGTCTTGGTGGTCTCCATCCATTCCGGCACGAAGATCGGGTACTCCACGCGCGTCAGGCCGGGCGTGACGGTGAATTCATCGCTGCTCAACCCCTGCCGGTGCCGTTGCTGTTTCGCCGTCATCTCCAGCACGATTTCGCCGTCGAAGCCTTCCAGCCGCTCTATCAGAACCGGTGCGAAGAAGGTGGTTCCGCGATTCACCTTGCGGACGTCGTCCAGTCCTTCCGGCGTGAGCTTGATGCGCGGCTTCATGATGGCGGCGATCAGCACCGTTCCGATGCGGCGTGTCACCGGCTGACTATGAAGAGTGGCGGTCATTGAAAGCGTGCTGAGTGCCGCGCCGGCCGGGGCATCGGCCGCACAGGTCAGGTCGATCGCCAGGTCGTTTTTACCTTCCGGGATGATCAGATCCGCGGGGACGGTGACGCCTTCCGGCAGGCCGGTCAGCGTGATCGAGACCGGGCCTTTGAAGCCACCTTCGCGCGCGGCTTTCACATTCAGCTTTGCCGGCGCGCCGATAGCCACCGCCAGTTGTTCCGGCGCGGTGACTACAACGTCCTCGCGCTGAGGTTCGATGCTCAGCCGGTAAGCCGCAGCGCGAGTTCCGCTGTGGCCCGACCGGTCGGAGACCAGGATGCGATAGTTTCCGTCTTCCGGGACGGTGAGCAGCGCGACGGGATTCGTCGTGCCCGCCGCGTCGTCGTTCATGACCAGCTCGCGACCATCCATCGTTTGAATGCGGAGTTCCAGGTCGAGCGGCACGGACTCGGATCCGGACCGCGCGGCGATTCGCCACTGGTCACCCTTCCTGGCGGTGACGGTGTACTGATCCGTTCCGAAGCGGGTTTCCAGAGCGCCGGTCACTGCGCAGGGCAGCTCATTGAGCGTCATTTCTGAAGTGCCGGACGGTTCTGTGAGTTCCGGCAGATCGGACAACAACAGCTTCAGATCACCGGCCGGACCGAAGGGCGTCTCGACGATGACAGGATGCGACTCGACTCCCGCATCAGCCGGGAAAGTGATCTCGCGCGTGATGGACTCCAGCCGCACGGCGCCGGTGGCCAGCCCGATGCCTGTGAACTCGACCGATCTGGTTTCTCCGCGCCGGCCGGCGAGCGGATACGCGGCCTGTACCTGCGGGCCAGGCGTGATTAACAGGCGGTACACATACGACCGGTCCCCGGCGAAATCGAGGTCATGCAGGCTGATCGTGTAAGCCTGCCCTGCTTCGGCGGCGAAGGTCACGGACAGATCGCGGCCTTCGGTATCCGCCGCATCCAGCAGCACACTGCCTTCGGCGTTACGGACTTTCAGAATGCCATGCAGAGGTGAATCCAGCATTCGAGCAACCAGCTCAATGGTGACCGGTCCGGACTTCGCGGGGCGGATTTCGTATTCGTCGATTTCCTCAATGCGGCGGATCTGGCCGGAAACAGCAACGGGAAGTTCCGGCAGAAGCTGAGCAGATTTGCGGCCGGAGTCTTCAAGGACATCGGGAAAAGAGCTGACGTGAATGGTTCTGACTGGTGAAGCTCCATTCGCGTTGGCGACCTGCCAGCGGATCAGGCCTGGTGAGACATCCGCCGGGATGGTGAGCCGGGCTTTGAATTCCCTCGGAATCGGCCAGGCCGGTCCGCGACCTTTGGCTCCGAACCAGTACGGCGGTTCGGGAACAAGCACTCCGGAGTAAGTCCCCAGCAGTTCCAGTTTCACGCGCGGATCATGCACGAAGAGCTGCATGTCCGGAGTCCAGTCGTAACCTCCCAGCGTGACTTCAATGCTGGACCCAACCCGTGCTCCAGCCGGATGGACGTAACCGATCTCCGGAGCGAGCTGAGCCTGAGCGGAAGTCACAAGGGCCGCCAGCATCAGAACCAGCGGCAATACACCACTCGTAAGAGGTCTCAACATGGCGCGTGAGCCTTCAAGAAAAGCACACCACAGAGGCACGGAGAACACAGAGGCATCCTTCCAGAACCCGGTGTTCGCCGTGCTTCCGCAGTGGGAAATCGCCCGCAATCAGACCAGCAGGCCAGGAATCAGTTTGCCGTCGCCGATGATCGGGACCGGACGGCCGAGTGGATCGGGATACTCTTTGTCGGGATCAATACCCAGCAGCGTGTGAATGGTGCGGAGTAGATCCGCGACGCTGACGGGATCGCTGGTCGGCGCCGCGGCGAATTTGTCCGTTGAACCGATGACCTGGCCTGACTTCACACCGGCTCCCGCGAACAGGATGCACTGCGCCATGGACCAGTGATCGCGGCCTGCCTGCGCGTTGACGCGCGGGGTGCGGCCCATCTCACCCATCATGATGACCAGCGTTTCGTCGAGCAGTCCGCGCTGCTCCATGTCCGCAATCAACGCAGCGAAAGCTTTGTCCGCCGGAGGAATCAGGTCGCCGGCCAGGCTGGGGAAACAGTTGAAATGGACGTCCCAGCCCGGTGCGTCAATGCCGACGAACCGGCACCCCGCTTCAATGAGTCTTCGACCCAGCAGCGCGCACTGACCAATCTGCGTCATGCCGTAGGATTCGCGCACAGCCAGTGGCTCGGACTGAATCTGAAACGCCTTGCGGGCCTCCGGCGATGTGATCAGGTCGTAAGCCTTCGAGTAGTAAGTGGACATCGCCGCGGCACGGCCGATCGGCTGGCGGCTCTGCTCCAGTCCGGACAGCAGACGCTGCCGCAGCAATCGGCGCGGTTCCGGCAGGCCTGCGACTTCGCCGAGGTCTTTCACTTCAAAGTCCGGTTGACTCGGATCGGCTTCAATGACGAAGGGCGCGTATTCGGCTCCATAGAAGCCCGGACCACCGGCCGACATGGGGTGCGGCATGTTGATGTAAGCGGGCAGAACTCCGTTCGATCCCAGTTCGCGCGAGACGATCGAACCCAGCGACGGAAACAGTTCGTTGGTGGGAATGGGATGTTCGCCATCCGCGAACGGCGGGCGCCGTCCGGTCATGACGTAGTAGTAACCCGTCATGTGGCCGTTGTCGGTGTGGGAATGGCTGCGGACGAGCGTGAACTTGTCTGTGATCTTCGCGCAGTTGGCACAGTGTTCGGTGAAAAACAGCCCTGGCGTCTTTGTGGCAATGGTCTGAAACGGACCACGAATCTCCGCCGGCGCTTCCGGTTTTGGATCCCACATGTCCTGCTGAGGTGGTCCACCTTCCAGGAAGATGAACAGGCAGGACTTCGCGCGTCCCTGAGGCCGTTGTTGCTGCTGTTCCGCAGCTCGGGATTCGGACTGCAGCAGCCGGGGCAGCGTCAGGCCGCCGAAGAGTCCGGTGGCTCCCAGTCGCAGAGTCTGCCGGCGCGTCAAGCCGCTGCAGAGTTTCGAGCCACTGTCGCGCATCTGAAAATTCAGCATGGAAACCTCATCCGCCTGCGATGTCTGAGCGCCGTTCGATGGTCCTGAAGCCGCCTGAGCCGATCCGTCCGGGCCGATCAGAGGATACCGATGGATGGAGTTGTTTCGGCAAGTCTGAGTGACCGGGTTCACCGGGAACAGGCGGAGATCGGGAGCCATTCCGCTCCACCTACCACTTCTCGACCGGTCCCTGAGGGACGGGAATGTGCATGTCCGGCAGCAGACCGTCGCGCGTGCCGCGCGTCGGACCGGCGGCGATGATGTCGGCCAGCACAGCATCAATCTGCTCGCGTGTGCCGGCTTTCTGGAACCGGTCGCGGAGATCCCAGCGGACTTTCATCGACTTCAGATACCAGTGCGCCATCTTGCGGAAGCGGACGATGGCCCAGTGCGTACCACACTGTTCTTCGAGATATCCGAACTGGCGGATCAACAGCTGGAGCCGGTCATCGAAACTGCCGGGTGGTGACCAGCCGCCTGTTGTTTCCCATTCAACCAGTTGGCGGAAGATCCACGGGTTGGCCAGCGCACCGCGGCCGATGGAAACACCATCGCATCCGGTTTCGCGCAGCATGCGGTCCGCGTCGGGGATGCTGCGGACATCGCCGTTGCCGATCACGGGAATGCGTTCGACAGCTTCCACGACCTGCCGGATCCCGCTGAGATCGACCGAGCCACCGAAACCCTGCGCGCGGGTCCGTCCATGAATGGCCACGGCGGCAATGCCGATCTGCTCGAACTCGCGCGCGAACTGCGGAGCTGTGATCTGCGAACTGTCCCAGCCCAGTCGCATCTTGACAGTGACCGGGATTGGAACTGCTTCCACCACGCGCCGCGTCAATGCCAGGGTTCCATCGGGATCGCAGAGCATGCCGGCGCCGGCGCCACCGGAAGCAATGCGTCGGACCGGACAACCCATGTTGATGTCGATCGAATCGACGCCGCGCGCCACCAGCATCTGCGCGGCATCGACCATGACGGAGGCATCGCGCCCGAAGATCTGCACGGCGAACGGCCGGTCTTCCGGATGAGTCGCCAGCAGGTGTTCGGTCTTGCGGTTGAGATGCACGATCGCATCCGCGCTGACGAGGTCGGTCGTGGCCAGGCCCACTCCGCCGATCTGTCGCACAATCCGGCGGAACGGCAGATTTGTGAAGCCGGCCAGCGGAGACAGCAGGTAGCGGGAATGCAACCGCAGCGTTCCGTACTGCACTGGCGGCGGAAAGACGGGACGCGGATGTGTGTGGTGCGAATCGGTCACGGCAGTCACTGAATCAGAAGGCATGGGCGGAAGGATGAATCAATCGGTTCGCCGATACCAGCGCGGCACATGCGCAGGGCAGACCTGTCGCGACGCAGCGGTCTGACAGGTCGCGCGGGATTCTTCCATGAAGCGGCGAACGATCGCGCTGCGGACGAGCGGTCAACGATTCCCGGAGCAGGCCGTTTCCCGAAGGCTCCGCTTCCGGCAGTGGTCCCGTTCGAGACTTATCTTCGAGGAGGACAGACTCCGGGTTCTCGACAGGACAGTTTCCACCATGTGGTCTCGACTGCTGGTCAAAGCCGCGTTGACCGCTCTGATGATCGGCCTCGTTCCCGTCAAGGCAGGCGGTGGGCAGCCGCTGATTGAGCTGCGCGCCGGTGAGACGGTCTGGCAAGGACGGATCGTCGATCGCAATCCCGTGTATGCCCGGCTGCTGGACCGCTCCGGTCGGATGGTCACCGTCGAACTCAGCAAAGTCACCGCCTTCCGGCAGGTGGCTGCCGAATTCACACCCCACACTTTCACGACACTGCGCACCGACCTGCTCAAGGAGTTCGGTCCGCAGTTTGAGGTGGCCACTTCGCGGCATTATCTGGTGCTGGCTCCGCGTGGCCGGGCGAAGCTGTATGTGGATGTCTTCGAGCAGACCTGGCGGCGGTTTCATATGTACTTCTCGATCCGCGGCTTCGAGATCAGCGATCCGGAATTTCCGCTCATCGCGATCGTGCTGCCCGATCGAAAGTCGTTTCTCGAAGTCGCCGAACGGGAGGGGGCGGCCGTCGATCCGAAAGTGCTGGGCTATTACTGGCAGACTCACAATCGCATTCTCATGTATGAGTCCGCCTCAGCATCGACAGCGGACGGTCACCCGGCGCGCGGAGATTCTGAACGAAGGCGGATGGTGACGTTGCGTGCCGAACCCGATCACCGGCGGGCCGCAGAGGACACCGCATCTGATGCCGCATGGGACTGGGCGTTTTCCTCGCCGGGGATCACCGGCAAGGCCGGGCTGGATGTGAACCTCCGCGAGACCATGATTCACGAAGCGACTCATCAACTGGGTTACAACCTGGGTATGCACCGCCGGGGTGGTGACGATCCGCGCTGGGTCGTCGAAGGCCTGGCGACAGTGTTTGAAGCTCCGGGGATGGAAAGCCATTCCAACGACCGTTCGGCCCTGGCGCGGGCCAATCGCGGCTGGCTGATCGCGTTCCGCCGGTCGATGCAGAACCGGCCGGAAGGCGCACTGGCAGCCTTTCTGCGGGATGATTCGGCCTTCACGACGAACATCGAAGCCGCTTATGCGCAGGCCTGGGCGCTGTCGTTCTGGCTGATCGAAACCCGGCCGCGGCAGTACGCCGGATTCCTGAGGAAAACAGGTTCGTCCGAACGCCGGATGACTCCGGATGTGCGGATGGCTCTCTTCACCGAAGCCTTTGGCGACAACCTGCGCCGGATCGAAGCCGACATGCTGCGTTACTTCGAGAAGCTCGACCCAGGCCCGCGGCCATGACCGATCCCGGAACGGTGATGTGCCTCATCCGGCGCGTCAGGCATCCAGCATCTCGCGGACTTTCGTCGCGAGCGTCAGAGGTGAGAACGGCTTCTGCAGGAACGCCACCTCTTCCTGCAGGATGCCATGCCGCACGACGGCGTCGTCGGTATAGCCGCTGAGGAACAGAACCTTGAGTTTCGGGATGCGGGCACGCATCACTTCGGCCAGTTCGCTGCCGCCCATGCCGGGCATGACGACATCCGTGACGAGCAGGTTGAACTGTCCGGCGTGCTTCTCCGCCAGACGCAGTGCTTCTTTGCCGGTGCCGGCGGCCAGCACGGTATAGCCGTGGGTCTGCAGAGCCAGCACGGCCAGACCGCGCACGCTGTCTTCGTCTTCGACCAGGAGAATCGTTTCGGTTCCCGGCCTGGCCTTGCGACTTTCCTGGCTGACCGAGCGCGCGGCGTCACCCTGGACCGCCGGGAAGTACAGTTTGAACGAAGTGCCCAGCCCCGGTTCGCTGTAGACCTCAATGTTGCCGCCGCTCTGCTTCACAATGCCATGCACCACGGCCAGTCCCAGTCCCGTGCCCTTGCCGACTCCTTTGGTGGTGAAGAATGGTTCGAAGATGCGCGATCTGACTTCCGGAGCGATTCCTTCACCGGTGTCGGTAACCGCCAGCAGGACGTATTCGCCGGGCTGGACGTCCAGATGAGTAGCCGCGTAGTGCTCGTCGAGCGTGATGTTACGAGTCTCGATAGTCAGCTTGCCGCCGCGCGGCATGGCGTCGCGGGCATTGACCGCCAGGTTCATCAGCACCTGCCCCAGGTGTCCGGAATCCACTTGAACGGAGCGGACTTTCGGATCGAGAACGGTCGTCAGCAGGACATCCTCACCGATCAATCGTCTCAACATCCTCTCCGTTTCGCTGACGATCACGTTGAGGTCCAGGACTTTCGGTGCGAGGACCGTCTGCCGGCTGAAGGCCAGCATCTGGCGAGTCAGTGACGCCGCGCGCTCACCGGCTTCGCTGATCGCCTTGACGGCCTCGCGCATGGAGTCTTCCGACGGCAGCATCGACAGGAGAATCTCACTGTAGCCGGAAATGATCGTCAGGAGATTATTGAAGTCATGCGCGACACCTCCGGCCAGCTGGCCGAAGGCCTCCATCTTCTGCGCCTGGCGAAGTTGTTCCTCCAGTCGTCTCCGGTCTGTGACATCTGTCAGCACGCCCACGAACTCGGCAGGACGTCCGTCCTGTCCCAGGATGGGCGAAATCGTCAACTGGTTCCAGAAGGGTGTGCCGTCCCGGCGGTAATTCAGGATCTCCACCGAACAGTTTCGACCGGCGGAAATGGCCGTTCGAATTTCGCGAACAGTCTCCCGGTCCGTATCGCGACCCTGCAGGAAGCGGCAGTTCCTGCCGATGGTCTCTTCCGCGCGGTATCCCGTCATGCGCTCGAATCCGGCGCTGGCATAAATGATCGGATTGTCCGGCTGGCTGGCATCCGTAATCAGAATTCCCTGCGAGACAGCCTGGATGGCCCGGTCGCGCTGCCGAAGAGTTACCTCGGCCTGGCGACGTTCCGTGACATCACGCGCCTGAACGACGCAGGCCGGCCGACCGGCGTAATCCAGCCCGCAGGCTGAAATCTCGACATCAATGATTTCGCCGCTCTTCTTTCGATGCCGCCAGATACCACGGTTCTCGCTCTCCACGCCCGATCGCGCGAGTACGTCGAGCAGCAGCGGGATGTCTTCGGCCGGCCGGATATCCTGAACCGTCATGGCCAGCAGTTCGTCGCGGCTGTAGCCATAACAGGTCACCGCAGCTTCATTCACGTCCAGAAAAGCCAGTGTTTCCCGGTCATAAACGAAGAGCGGATCGGTGATGGCATGAAACAGAGCGCGGTAGCGTTCTTCACTGCTCCGCAATGCCGTTTCGGTCCGTTCGCGCTCCGCGATCTCAGCCTTGAGTCCACGGTTGGCTTCGTTGAGTTGCTGCGCCCGCTTTTCCAGCTTGCGGATCAGCACTTCGCTGTATTCGTTGATCAGCACACTTTCCGCGACCTGCGGTTCGCGGACCGCCTGCCCTGTGCGGCCTGTCTTCGACAGAACTTCATGGACACAGGCCATGAACGATTCCGGCTCGGCGGGTTTGATGAGGAAGGCGTCCGCGCCCAGATCGAGCGCCAGTCGTTCGTCTCTGGGATCGGTATAGGTGGCGGTGTAAACGACGAACGGGATGGCCAGCAGACGATCGTCGGTCTTCCAGTGCCGCAGCAGCGTGTAGCCGTCCATGACCGGCATCAGCAGGTCGGAGACGATCAGATCGGGCGGATTCTTCCGGGCGCTGACCAGTGCCTCCCTGCCGTTGCGGGCTTCCTCGACGGTGTAGCCGTGCCCGTTCAGCAGTGCGCGCAGCAGATAAAGATTCTCCGGGTGGTCGTCGACGATCAGGATGTGTGTCATGGCGCCGAGTCCTGTTGAGAAGGCCGCAGGAATCGCTACACCTCGGCGACAAAGGTCTCTGGATTGACGGGTTTCTCGATATAGCCCTCCGCACCGGCTTCCAGGCACTTTTCGCGATCGCCAACCATCGCGTGAGACGTCACTGCAATTACAGGAATGTGCCGGAGTTGCGGATCGCCCTTGAGTGTCCGGGCTACGGCGTGACCGTCCATGCCAGGCAATTGAATGTCAAGCAGGATCAAATCCGGCAGGCTCGCAGCCGCCATTTCGAGACCCTGCAGTCCTGTTTCCGCCTGAAGAATCTCGTGACCGCGTTTCTCCAGCAGGAACCGGGCGAGATAGCGGTTCTGCGCGTTATCTTCGATCAGCAGGATTCTGGCTTTCATCATTTCACTGATCGCTGGAGTGGCAGCGTGACTATGAACGCGCTGCCTCGTCCGGGTTCACTTTCCACCGAGATCTCACCGCTCATCAAATCGACCAGACGACGACAAATAGCCAGACCCAGTCCCGTCCCTTCGTGGTTTCGCGACAAGCCCGAATCAAGCTGCCGAAAAGGCTGGAACAGATCCGCCAGATCCTCGGCCTTAATGCCGATCCCCGTGTCGGCCACTTTGAGGCGAACAGCCGCCTGGTCGTTTTCCGCCCCGCCCGGCCGGAAGTTGAGAACCGTTTCACCCGTCAACGTGATCCAGCCGCGCTCTGTGAACTTGATGGCGTTACTGAGCAGGTTGAGCAGAATCTGTTCGAAACGGCGTTCATCACCGATGGCCTCACCAGGCACCGCTGCGATCTCGACATTCAGTTCGAGCTGTTTCGCGGCAATCTGCGGCCGGATCAGCTCGACCACTTTCAAAATGGAACGGCGCGGATCGAAGGCGGCCTGTTCGATCTCCAGTTGCCCGGCTTCGATCTTCGAGATGTCCAGCACGTCGTTGACCAGTGCCAGCAGATGCCGGGCGCTGCTGCGGACCATATCGAGCTGCTTGTTCTGCTCCGCGTTCAACGGTCCGGCCAGTCCCTGCAGCATGATGCCGGTGAAACCGATGATCGAATTGAGCGGCGTGCGCAGTTCGTGAGACATGGTCGCCAGAAACGCGGATTTGACGCGGTCCGCCGCCTCCGCGCGATGCCGTTTCTCACGTTCCGCCTCCGCCTGTTTGCGCACCGTGATATCCGCGCCGATGCTGAAGATCTCCACGACGCGGCCCTCCGCGTCGCGTTCGATGCGGTTCGTCCACGCGACCCAGACCCGTTCGCCGTTGCTGCGCATATTCTCGTTGATGTTCTGTTCGAAAGTTTCCGGCGCCGCGCAGATCTCATCCATGAGTCGCCTGAGGTCGCGGCCTCCACTTTCGACGGGCGGAACGATCGTTCCCGTGACGTGCCGCCCGACGATCTCGGCGGATGAGTACCCGAAGAACCGCTGACCGAACTCGTTGAGAAACGTCACGCGGCCGTCTGAGTTCCAGCGCAGGATGATGCTGTTGGCGTGCTCGACCAGTTCCCGGTACTTGCGCTCGCTCTCCGCCAGGCGCTCTTCGGCTTCATGCCGGTCTGAAATGTCGATTCCGACTCCCACCAGGCAGGACTGGCCTCCGATGTGAACGAGCCGGCCGGTGAAGAAGTGTGGAATCGTGAATCCGTCCTTTGTGAGGAACGGAGCCTCCACGGAAGATTCACCCTTCTGGAACACTTCCGCGATTTTTTCTTCGACGCGCGCCCGGTCCATCCCCGTGAAGAAGTCGAGCGGATGCATGCGGGCGATTTCTTCGCCTGAGTAACGGGAGACCGTTTCAAAATTCCGATTCCAGCGGAGAAAGCGGCCTTCGGCATCATAGAAATATAGAAATAAAGAATGCCGGGCATGCTTTCGATCATCGTGTCCGTGAATCGCTTTTCGTCGTGAACCTTCTGTTCCGCGAGGCTTCTGGCTTCCTCCCGCTCGAAGTTATCCAGCGCGAAGGAAACGTCGGTGGCGGCTTCTTCCAGCAGCGCGATTTCCCGGTCGTGGAAGTAATTCACCGAGTCCGCGTAGACGCTCAGCGTGCCGCGGACTGTTCCTCGAATCCGGATGGGAAACGTGGCCGCTGCGCGCAGTTTGCGGCGAGTGAGTTCGGATCGCCACGGATAGATCTTCGGATCCGCCAGCATGTCGTTGCTGATGCAGGGTTGTCCGGTTCGGAAAGCGGTTCCAGTGGGACCGTGTCCTTCCGGTCGATTGTCGCCGTAAACGATGGCGGTCTGCAGAAAGCCCTTCTCGTCACCGTAATCCGCGACCGGCACAATGCGGTGCGTGTCCGGCTCGTACCAGCCGATCCAGACCATGCGGAATCCACCGTGCTCCACCAGAACCTGACAGACCTTCTGAAACAGATCGCCGCGGGACGGAGTCCAGACAATGGCCTGGTTGACCTGGCTCAAGGCGGCATACAAGCGCGACAACCGGGCAACTTCGCGCTCGCGTTCCTTGAGGGCTGTGATGTCGCGGATGATGCGGGCAGTACCGACGATCTTCCCCGAGGCGTCGCGAATCGGTGATGCCGCGACGGACACATCCATCGGACGTCCGCTCTTCGTCCGTCGCTGAGTTTCCAGCGGCTCCAGCCGTTCGCCGCTGCGGAGGCTCGCCAGAATCAGACTTTCCTCGTGCAGCCTGTTCTCAGGAAAGATGCGGGGATCGGAGTTCCGACCATTTCAGCGGCGGTGTATCCAAAGATCGCTTCCGCACCGGCGTTCCAGCTCGTGATGCCGCTGTTCAAATCCGTGCCGACAATGGCATCCTGCGACGATTCCACGATGGCCGCCAGTCGCTCGCGAGCCGCCAGAGCCTGCTGTTCATCAGACAGATCGCGGAGCATCGCCAGTACCGTGCCGTCCGGCATCCGCGTGGCCAGGACATCGGCGGACAACACCGAACCGTCCTTGCGACGGAACTGCCATTCGCGGCGGTGATCCGATCGGCTGTGGATCTCATTCAGCGCGGGGGCGATATGTTCGATTTCGGAAGGCAGCACGATGTCGGACGCATGCTTCCCGATCAGTTCTTCCCGCGAGTAGCCGAGCATCCGGCAGGCGCACTTGTTGACGTCGAGGTAGCGGCTTTCAGAGTCAGCCAGAACAACGCCGACCTGCGCATATTCGAAGAGCGTGCGATAGCGGGCTTCGCAGGCCTGCCAGGCTGCCTCCATCCGCCGACCCGGAAGGTCTGATTCCCGGGATGTCTGCCCTGCGGATTGTCCGCTTGAATCGGCCCTGGACATAACAGTGACGTTCTCTCTGAAGAATCGAGCTTCGCTGTCAGAGACATGCCGGTTTCGCCTGGAGCAGAAACACTTCTCTCCAGTCCGGACTCTCGCGCCTGCTCCCGACCCGCACTTCCACTCAGGGATGATGAACGAACTGCCCCTGGCCACCCTGGAGAACACGAGCTTTCCATCTGACGATCATTCGTCGATGGGTTCCAGGCAGAAAGTTCCGAACGGCCAGCCCGGCACCGTTCCCCGCTGGCACGGAAGCCGATTCCGTCCGGCGGCCTCAAGACCATCGGCGTTTTCCGTCAGTTCCGGAGCGCACGGAGGCGGAGGTTCTCGACCTGTCTCTGGAAGTGCAAGGCAGTCCACTTCGTGCCCGGTGTTATTTCCGAGTGCGGGCGGAGATCAGTTGGCACAGGTTTGAGACCGGAAAGCAGACCCTGCGGACGTCCACACATCAACCTGGCCGTCTCAGCCGAGCCGTTCCTGATACAGGCGCTGGATATCCTGCAGGGTCACGGTGATTTCGCGGGTGAAGCCGGTATGCGATCGTTCGTAGGCGATCTTTGATGCCAGGTGCGGCGACTTGTGAATCGCGGCGGCCAGCCAGTCCTTGTCCTGGGCGCTCAGGCTGGAAGCGACTGAGGAATCCCAGTGGGTCTTCGTTTCCACAACCAGTGAATCGACGCGTTCGTCGTATTTTTCGTATGCGGCCATGACAGTCAGTGCCGGTAAGCGGGAGCAGGGACGAAGATCAAACCGGAGCGGAACTATAGCGAGCCTGTCTGCTCCGGCCACTCAACGACGATGAGGCCGTTGCCGTCCGGCGGCGAGCCGCGGACTGCTTTGCGGTCCGCCGCGCTGAGCTTTACAACCCGATCTTCCGCCGATTTCCGCCCTCAACGGACTGACCTCTCCAGATGGAAGCCTGGATCGCCCAGCACTTTTTGAACCCGGCGTATGTGCTCGCCGGCGCGGCTCTGATCGCGTCGCCGATCATCATCCATCTGATCAACCGGATGCGGTTCAAGCGGGTCCGTTTCGCAGCGATGGAATTCCTGCTGGTCAGCCAGCGCCGCAATCGCCGCCGGATTCTGATGGAGCAACTGCTGCTGCTCCTGTTGCGCGTGCTGGCTGTCCTGTGTCTGGTCGGGTTGATTGCGCGGCTGGTTCTCGATCCCAACGAACTGAAGCTGTTTCAGGGAGCACGATCGCATCATGTCGTGCTGCTCGACGACAGCGGTTCGATGCGCGATCTGGCCCGTGACGGGACGGCCTTCCAGGAAGGTCTGGAAGTCATTCGCCGGCTGGTGGGAGAAGGCACGCGACGGCCGGGAACTCAGAAGTTCACGCTGGTCCTGCTGTCCGCGCCGGACAAGCCACTGTTTACTCAGCGCGAAATCGACGAAGACTTCCTGATCGAACTGGATACCCGCCTGCGCGGACTGAGCTGTTCGCATCAGGCGTTGAGTCTGCCGCCGGGAATGGAAGGTGCCCGCAACGTGCTGCTGGAAGACCGCGCGGCCGTCCGGCATCTGCATCTCGTGTCGGACTTCCGCGAAGGCGACTGGCAGGATCAGCAGGCGCTGGCCCGCATGGTCCGCGAACTCGATCAGGCGGGAGTGACGCTGAACTGCGTGCGGACTCAGGGTCGCCGCAACCCGAATCTCGGCGTGATCGCGCTCAACGGCGACGTGCAGGTCGCCTCGGTCGGAGTGCCCGTGCGACTGACAGTCTCGGTGCAGAACTTCGGCGAACAGGTGGCGTCGAATGTCGCGCTGAGCATTCTGCAGGACGGTCAGAAGCTGCCGCTGGCCGTGACGTTCGACCGCGTTGAAGCCGGCGTCGAAGTGAAGCAGGATTTCGATCTGACCTTCACATCGGCCGGGCGGCATCGCGTGGATGTCATGCTGCCGCCGGATCCGCTGATTGCGGATAACACCCGCTATCTCGCGCTGGATGTCTCGGCAACCAACCGCGTCCTGATCGTCGAAGGCAACCCGGCGGGGGACGAAGGCGAGTACCTCGCGGATGCGCTGGCGGCCGACCCCGGCATCACGGGTTATTCCCCGCTCATTGAATCCGTGGACTATCTGCGCCGCCGGTCGCTCGATGAATTCCAGTCGATCTTCATGCTCAACGTGGCTGAACTGCCCGCCGATGCGCTCGCGCCGCTGGAAGAATTTGTCCGGCAGGGCGGCGGCCTCGCATGGTTTCTGGGGAATCAGGTCCGACCGGGCTATTACCTCAGCGAACTTTACCGCGACGGTCAGGGCCTGTTCCCCGTGAAGCCGGGCGTGGTCTCGCTCAAGAAACAAAGCAGCGCCGTCGCGGAAGCCGGTCCCGACATGCAGTTCGTCGAACATCCCGTGCTGCAGGTCTTCGCGGGGCAGGACAACCCGTTCACGGGACTGATCCGCGTCTTTGAGTTCTTTCCGGTCTCCGAAGACTGGGAACGCGACGATCAGAAGCGCGGCGACGGAGTGAAGACCATCGCCTCGCTGACGACGCGCGAACCGCTGCTGCTCGAATCGCGGTTTGGAGCCGGTCGCGTCATGACGTTTATGACCAGTTGCGGTCCGGTGTGGAACAACTGGGCGCGATATCCGAGCTATGTCGCCATGATGCTCGATCTGGAAAAGTACATCGCGAAGCGCGACCGCGTGCTGGAGCAGCGTCTCTCCGGTCAGCCCATCGAACTGCAACTGAATCCCGCCGAGTTCACCGACGAAATCGAAATCATCGGCCCGGATCTGACCGGCAACCGTATCACTCGTCAGAAAGCCGCGCCGGTCAAACCGGCCTCAACCAGCGGCGCGACGCCTGTGCCGGCATCCGGAACCGGCACAGAAACAACCTCCGCAGCGAGCGTGCTGCTGGCGAGCACATTCCGCGACACCGACGCTCCCGGCATCTATCGCGTGCGTCTGACCGATCAGAGTCAGAATCCAGTCGAACGCTGGATCACATACAATGTGCCGGTGGAGGAAAGCGCGCTGGCGCTGGCTCCGGCCGATCTCATTCGCAAACAGCTCGGCAGCGACATCGACATCACCATTCAGGAACCCGGCGAGTTCTCGTGGATCGCCGGCCGCGACGCGGGCCAGGAAGTGCGCCAGTGGCTGCTGGGCTTCCTCATCCTGCTGCTGCTTCTGGAGCAGTTCATGAGTTACCGGCTCAGCTATCACACTCAGCAACAGACGTGACCATCGACAGCATGCCTCAGACACTCCTTCATTCTCTGCCGACACTGGCTCAATCGTATCAGGCGATTGAGTACGACGTGCCGGAGTCTCCGTTGAGCTGGGGACTCTGGATCGCAGCCATCGTGCTGGTGGGACTGGGAGTGCGGCTTCATCTGCGGGACACGGCGGGTCAGAAGCCGGTCCTGCGCGGATTGCTGCTGCTGCTGCGGTTGAGCGTTCTGGCTGGTCTGGCGGTTGTCGCACTGAATCCTCAGGAACGGACTCAGAAACTGGCCTTCCGGCCGTCGCAGGTGGCGGTGCTGGTGGATCGTTCGCTGTCGATGCAGTTTCCGGAAGAGCTTCCGGATGAAGGCACTGAGGCCACGGCTTCGCGCAGTCGAGCCGCGGCCGTGAAGGAACTGCTGGAGAAATCGCCGTTCATCGAATCGCTGCGGAAGAACCACACCGTGTCGGTGTTCTCGTTTGATTCGGAACTGCACGGACCGCATCACGTCTTCCGCACTCATGACCCGCGCGCGAAGCGACCAGATGTTCCAGCGGCTTCCGGAAGCGATGGTGAAGAAGTCATCGACTGGGATCCGGTGACGCTGCCGGTCGGACTGGAAACACGGCTGGGAGAAAGCCTGCTCGACCTGCTCCGGCAGATCGGCGACCGCTCTCTGGCCGGGATCGTCATCGTGACCGACGGCGCATCCAATGCCGGAGTCGATCCGCAGTCGGCCGTGGAACTGGCGCGCACCATGAAAGTCCGGTTCATCACCATCGGAACCGGCAGTACGAAGCAGCCCGTCAATCTGCAGATCGCCAGCGTCCAGTCTCCCAGCGACGTGCAGGCCGGCGATGCGTTTGAAGTGGCCGCGTTCATTCAGGCTCAGGGCCTGGCCGGAAAGACGGCGGTCGTGGAACTGCTGGGTAAACCCGAAGAGCAGTCGGGTGAACCATCCTCACTGGGCACGAAGGAAGTGGTCCTGGCGGAAGACGGTGTGCCCGTGCGCGCGGCTTTCGATCAGTTGCAGAGCAAAGCCGGAGCCTGGGAATACTTCCTAAGGGTTCGTCCGCAGCAGCGAGTGACCGAAGTCAGCGACAGCGACAACGAGCGTCGCCGGTCGGTGAATGTCATCGAACGCAAGACGCGAGTGCTGCTGATCGCCGGCGGACCGATGCGCGATTACGTCTTCGTCCGGAACCTGCTGTACCGGCACGGCGCGATCGACACTGATGTCTGGCTGCAATCGTCGGCCTACGATGCCGTCGTCAGCCAGGAAGCGAACAAGCTGCTCAAGGCCTTTCCCGCCACGAAAGAGGAGCTTTTCGAGTACGACGTCATCGTTGCTTTCGATGCCGACTGGCGGATGCTGCAGCCCGAACAGATGACGCTGCTGCGCGACTGGGTCTTCGCTCAATCCGGCGGTCTGATTCTGATGGCTGGCGACGTTTACACGCCGCTGCTGGCTGGAGACGCGCAACTGGCTCCGATGCGCGAACTGTATCCGGTGATGCTCAGCACTCTGGTGATCAACACCGGCAATGACACATCTTCCGCTCAGGCCTGGCCGGTGGAACTGACGGAGGAGGGCCGCGAAGCCGGGTTTCTGCAGATCACCGATGATCCTGTGACTTCGGCTGCGCTGTGGAAGGAGTTCACCGGAGTCTATGCCTGTTATCCGTCCAATGGGGCCAAAGCCGGCGCGACAGTCTACGGCTACTTCTCCGATCCGCGGACTCAGACCAGCACGGGACTGCCGGTGCTGCTGGCTTCGCAGTATTACGGCAGCGGGCGAGTGCTCTATGTCGGCAGTCCGGAGATCTGGCGGCTGCGCGCGATTGACGAAGACCACTATGACCGCTTCTGGACCAAGTCCATCCGCGAAGCCGGTCAGGCCCGGCTCAAACGCGGCAACAGTCGCGGCGCGCTGCTGCTCGAACGCAATCAGTACGTGCTCGGTCAGACCGTCCGCCTGCGGGCGCAGGTTCTCGATCCTCAGTTCGAACCGTTGTCGTCGGACAGCATCGCTCTGGAAGCCTACGACCCTTCCGGCCGCCCTGTCCTGCCGCCGGTCAAGCTGCTCAAGGATGCCGGCCGGCCGGGCCAGTTCACGGGGAACTTCCGAGCCAGCCAGCCGGGTGTGTGGAAGATCGAACTGCCGATTCCGCAGTCGAGCGACCGCATCACCGAAAAGCTCGACGTGGTCCTGCCGAGTCTGGAAACAGACAACGCGCGACAGAACGTGCAGCTTCTGCGATTGATGGCAACCGATACCGGCGGTGCCTTTTTCCCGCTCGCCGAAGCGACTGCGGAAGTCCCGCAGCGTCTGCCTGGCCAGGGCGAGGAATTCCAGATCGACCAGCAACTCCGCACGCTGTGGGACCGCGAGTGGATGATGTATCTGCTGGTCTTCCTGCTCTCCGCCGAATGGCTGATCCGCAAGCTGCTCAAGCTGGCCTGAATCTGGTGCCTTCGTTTGACCCGCAGCCGAAGGCGCAGGTGTTTTCGGCGTTCGACAGCCATCGACGCCTGCGCCTTCGGCTGCGGGTCAAACAGTTGAAAGCTGCGCGTTATCCGGTTCGTCTCGCGAAGCGCGACAACCGCACCGCTCAGTGGCTCTGAGACTCAGAACCGGCCGACAGTGAATCACTCTGAAACACCGGCGTTTCCGGCAGCGACTGGAAACTGGTATCGGCGATGAACAGGCAACCGGCATTGGTGTGTCGCTGTCGCTGTTCCGGAGTCAGGCCTTCGTCGGCGGTGGTCAGGACCAGGCGGATGCGGCCGTCGATGTCCAGAAGCTGAGGGCATGTCACGCGCGGAGACTTCTCCGTGCGCCAGATGGCTTCGAGCGCTCCGGTCTCCAGCGAATACTGTCTGGCTTCGCCGTGATCGACATCGGCCGGGTTGTAGAAGGCGATGATCACGCTGCGGCCATCCGGCGTCGCGATCATGCCGTCGGGGTAATCGCTGCCGGACCGCAGATCGACGACCACGGTTTCATCCCGCAGACATCCCGCTTCCACATCCAGTTGATAGCGGACCACGGTCTTCGTCGGCGTGTCGATATCCAGCAGCGTGACCACCGGACCGCGGCCGAAGATGACTTTGCCGTTCGAGCAGATCTGGTCGTTCCGCAGCCGGATGTATTGCCGATCGCTCCGCCGCCACAGATACAGCCCGGCCTTCTTTTCGGAGAACTTCAGATGCTTGGCTCCGAAGACCAGTCCGCCGTCGAAGACCACACAGTCGTTGATAACCGTTTCAGTGACATCCTGCTCGACGGGTTCGCCCAGCGGCCGGGCTTCGCTGGTCGCGGTGTTGAAGAGCA
>Ga0172372_10003231_pt1 | contig 24142 bp, 17 predicted proteins | sample LakKiv5m_2_FD_114544 | JGI IMG/M metagenome (GOLD analysis project Ga0172372, IMG submission 114544) | Freshwater microbial communities from Kabuno Bay, South-Kivu, Congo - kab_092012_9.5m | ecosystem: Environmental > Aquatic > Freshwater > Lake | place: Democratic Republic of the Congo...
CCCGGCCTCAAGCCTGTCTTCGAAAAAGAAGGAACGGTTACCGCCGCCAACGCTTCCAACCTCAACGACGGGGCATCGGCGGTGGTCCTCATGGCCTACGGCGAAGCCCAAGTTCGAGGGCTCAAGCCCTTGGCCCGAATTTTGGGTTATGCCGACGCTCAACAAGCCCCGGAATGGTTCACAACGGCCCCATCCAAAGCCATACCCTTGGCCATGCACCGGGCAGGCGTCACCGCCAACGATGTGGACTTTTACGAGATCAATGAAGCCTTTTCGGTGGTATGTGTAGCCAATAATCGTCTCTTAAAATTGGATCCTACCCAAGTCAATGTCTATGGAGGCGGTGTTTCGATTGGTCACCCCATTGGCAGCTCCGGTTGCCGGATTTTGGTCACCCTGTGCAGCGTATTGCACCAAGAAAATGGACGCATCGGGGTTGCCGGTATCTGCAATGGAGGTGGGGGCGCATCTGCTGTGGTCCTGGAACGCCTTTGACCCAACCCAAATTGCGTAGAAGGCGGTATCTTTGCGCTTGCTCAAGCGTTGGATATTCCTGGAGAATACCAGCGAAACACACCCTGGTCGGGTGGCCGAGTGGCTAGGCAGAGCTCTGCAAAAGCTCCTACAGCGGTTCGAATCCGCTCTCGACCTCCAAAAGCGATAGAATCGCTCAACTACAGCCTTCGGTTACTCGTACCGAAGGGCTTCAATGGGGTCCAATGCCGCTGCCTTGGCCGCAGGGTAATACCCCGATACCAACCCCACCAGGAGGCATAACACAATTCCTCCAAAAATCCAGGCCCACGGAACGATAAATCCGGCCCCTACCAAAACGGCCACGGCATTGCCCATGGCCATTCCCAACACAATTCCCATCAAACCGCCCATTTGGCCTATCACCAAGGCCTCCATCAAAAATTGTTGGCGTATGGCAGCTTGTGTTGCCCCAAGAGCTTTGCGAGTTCCAATTTCACGGGTTCGTTCCGTCACCGAAACAAGCATGATGTTCATAAGGCCAATCGCAGCACCCAACAACGTAATCAAACCAATGGCTTTGGCCGCCATATCCACAAAGGCCAAATTTTCGATAAGACTCCGGGCAAAACTATCCGACTTGGTCACCGAAAAATTATCCGGATCTCTCCTTGACAACCGACGAATGTTACGAAACAAACCCACGGCCTCTTGCTCAGCATACGCCAATTGACGGGCATCCTTTAACGAAAAAGAAACAACGTGCGATCGTTCCGTCGATGGGTAAGCCGATTGAACGTGGGTCAACGGCATGAGGACCGTTCGGTCCGCGTTGTTCCCAAATCCTGAACCCTTGGAGGCCAAAACGCCCACAACGCGGTAGCGCGAGCTGCCCACCGAAACTTGTTGACCACTGGCTTTGACCGTTTTGAATAATTTTCGGGCCACTTCTTCGCCCAGAATGATAACCGGGGAACCGTTTTGCAATTCCAAGGGCGAAAAGTTTCGACCGTCGGCCAGGGAATACGCACCTACCGTCAGGTATTGCCCATCGCTACCCAAAAGATTAACATTCGGGTTGGTTTTACGGCCTGCCCCTTTGATTACGGCGGTCCAGGTTACGTTACCGCTCACCGAACCTTGGCCAGGAAAACCAAAACGATCTACAAAGGCCAGCGCCTCTCGGTATTGAATTGGGCGGTATTGAATACGCCGGCGACGACTCTCAAAGGCGCCACGCGGTTCTCGGTTACGAATCACCAAAGTATTGGAACCCATGCTAGAAAAGGTATCCGTTAAGGATTTTTCGAGGGCATCAATGGAAGTCAGAATCCCCACCAATGCAGCGATACCAATGGCGATGATGCCTGCGGTCAGCAACGTACGGAGCTTATTCCCGCCGACCGCGTTCCATGCGATTCGTAAGTTCTGAACCCAACCAAAGGCAGGACGAGGGGTCATGCGGGGGGCCATGGGTTTGGATTTTGAGTAGAATTGGCTCGCAATATAGACCCCATGAGGCTTTGACCGTATTTTTGGGGAGGTAAAATCCGATCCTCCTCTTCGTCCATCCTTTAACCTTGCTTTTGCGCTATGACCTTTGATTCTTCGATGCTCCAACGCCATTACCAACAATGGAAAACCCGTTGCCAAAATGTTCGCGAGCAGTGCGGCAGACCCTTGACCCTCACCGAAAAAATTCTCTTTACCCACCTTTGGGATGCCCAAAATTCGGAAGAGGGTGCCCCCAACCCGTCCTCGTTGCGCAGAGGGGTGGATTATGTTGATTTTGCCCCGGACCGTGTTGCAATGCAGGATGCGACCGCTCAAATGGCCCTTCTCCAATTCATGCAAGCCGGGAGATCTTCCGTGGCCGTCCCCAGTACCGTTCATTGCGATCACTTGATTCAAGCCAAAGCTGGTGCCGTCCAAGACCTGGGCGATGCGGTGGCAAAAAACAAAGAAGTCTATGACTTTTTGGCTTCGGTATCCAACAAGTACGGCATAGGATTTTGGAAACCCGGTGCAGGCATCATTCACCAAGTGCTTTTGGAAAATTATGCCTTTCCTGGGGGTTTAATGATTGGTACCGATTCACATACCCCCAATGCAGGTGGTCTTGGCATGATTGCGATTGGGGTCGGTGGAGCCGACGCTTGCGATGTCATGGCCGGGCTCCCTTGGGAACTCAAAATGCCTCGTTTGATTGGGGTCCACCTGACAGGGCGCTTGAGCGGTTGGGCCTCGGCCAAAGACGTAATCCTCAAAGTGGCCGGTATTTTGACCGTCAAGGGGGGTACGGATGCCATTTTGGAGTACTTCGGCGATGGCGCTCGCGGATTATCCGCCACCGGCAAAGCGACCGTCTGCAATATGGGGGCCGAAATTGGAGCGACGACCTCCCTCTTTGGCTACGATGCATCCATGGCCGAATACCTCCGGGGAACAGGTCGTGCCGACTTGGCCGAATGGACCGACGCCTTGGCCGAAGAACTCAGCGGGGATCCCGAAGTCTATGCCAAGCCCCAAGATTTTTTTGACCAAGTCATCGAAATCAATCTAGACGAATTGGAACCCCATATCAACGGTCCTTTCACCCCGGATTTGGCATGGCCGATCAGCAAGTTCGCCGAAGCCGTTCGTACCAACGGTTGGCCTGCCCAATTGGATGTTGGTCTCATCGGATCTTGTACCAATTCATCCTACGAAGACCTCAGCCGCTCCGCTTCGGTTGCTGCACAAGCAGCCGCCAAAAAACTGCAGGCCCGTTCCGAATTCACCATCACTCCGGGTTCGGAATTGGTTCGTTACACGGTCGAACGGGATGGCTTGTTGGAGAAATTTGACGCCATCGGTGGGGTCGTCCTGGCCAACGCCTGCGGGCCCTGCATTGGCCAGTGGGCCAGGCATAGCGATGACCCCAACCGCAAAAACAGCATTATCACTTCCTTTAACAGGAATTTCGCCAAAAGAAACGACGGCAACCCCCATACCCATGCCTTTGTGGCATCGCCGGAAATCGTTACGGCCTTGGCCATCGCTGGCGATTTGACCTTTAACCCCCTCAAAGACTCCCTCAAGAACGCCGATGGCGACGAGGTGTATTTGGACGAACCCCAGGGTTTGTCCTTCCCGCCCCGTGGTTTTGCGGTGGAAGACGCCGGTTATCAAGCGCCGGCTACCGATGGCTCATCGGTCACCGTGCAAGTACGTTCGGAGTCGGACCGTCTCCAATTGTTGGCGCCATTTGCGCCTTGGGAAGGTCATGACCTCACCGATCTGCGACTGCTCATCAAAGCCCAAGGGAAATGCACCACCGACCACATCTCCATGGCGGGCCCTTGGCTCAAATTCCGGGGACACCTGGACAATATTTCCAACAATATGCTTATTGGTGCCGTTAACGCTTTCAACGGCAAAACCAACCACGTTTACAACCCTCTGACTGAAGAGTACGGCCCTGTTCCCGATGTCCAACGCGCTTACAAAAGTGCAGGCATAGGGACCGTGGTGGTGGGCGACGAAAACTACGGGGAAGGCTCATCGCGCGAGCATGCGGCTATGGAACCCCGTCATTTGGGAGTTCGGGTAATCCTGGTTCGTTCATTCGCCAGGATTCACGAGACCAACCTCAAAAAACAAGGCATGTTGGCGCTGACTTTTGCCAACAAAGCAGACTACGATTTAATTCAGGAACACGACCGGATGGATTTGCTCGGTTTAACCACCATGAAACCCGGTCAACCCCTTCAATTGGTGTTAAAACACCGGGATGGAAGCCACGATACCCTGCAAGTCAACCACAGTTACAACGAAACTCAACTGGCCTGGTTCCGTGCCGGCGGTGCCCTTAACATTATTCGCGCAAGAGCCGCCCAAGTCTAAATGAATTTCCTTGATGCTGTAGCGGAACGCCTTTTGGAGGCGAATCATCCCCAAATGCATCGTGTTATGGTGGTTTTTCCATCGGTTCGGCCGGTGGAGTCGTTTCGTCATGCCCTTGGACGGCGTTTATCCTCCCCTGCGCTCTCCCCCATTTGCCAATCCTTGGACGAATGGGTCTTTGAGAGCAGTCATCGAATCCGGCCCAACCGACTGGCCCTTCAAGAAATCTTGTACCAAGCGTATCAACAATGCGCTGAACAGGCAGGGATGATTCCCGATAGCTTGGAAACCTACTTGAGTTGGTCCGGCGGGCTGCTCCAGGATTTCGAAGAAATGGATCGCCACCTCTTGGATGCCACCCGGGTTTTTGGGCATTTGCACCAACAAAAGGCCGTGGAGCTGTGGAGTCCTTCCGAAGGACGTCTCAGTGAAACGGAATCTGAATACCTTAGGTTCTATGAGATTTTGGGAGCAACCTACCAAACTTTCCGTGGTATGCTGGACCAAAGAGGATGGGCCTACCCATCCCTGGCCTTGCGATCCTGGTTGGAACAGCATGCGTTTCCCTTGGATGGCCTCCAAGATCGTGTTGACGTGGTTTACTGGGTGGGTTTTGGAAGCGTTTATCCGGGTATGCAACAACTCATCCAAAAAGGCTCGCTTTCGCTGCCCCAAATTTGGATTAACGATGCGGATGCCTATTATGCGGAGGATGCTTTGCACAGCGCCGGTCTTTTGTTACGGGAAAACCCCCTAAAGCCTTCCCCCAGCCTGATAATACCCGATAACCTGGGGCATCGCCTTGGCAAAGGCCTGCCCATATTGCACGCATGCAGTTGCCATGGGTTGACCGAACAAATTGACGAAGGTCTCGCGACGGTCTATCGTTGGTTAGACCAAGGCATTGCACCCCATCGAATTGGATGGGTCTTGTCCGATTCGTCCCAGGCTTGGCCCCTGATGATGCGGTGGAATCCCGAAATTCACCCCCCGATTTGGAACTTGCCCTTGGATTTGCGTTGGACGGCAACCTATGCATGGGCTGTTACCGCCATTGATTTGATTCAAACCTTCCATTTTGCCGGCAGAGTCCCTGCCCGGGATTGGAACGGATGGATCCAAAACCCGCTATCCCATCCGGATTGGAGCTCCTTGAAATCACCCGCTCAGGGTCAGGTTTTCCGCCAAGAAGCACAGTCCTGGATGTGGCAAGGAAAGCCCCTCCTTTCGCTCAGCCAATCCGCCCATGAAAACTACCTGCATTTGGCCGACCTATCCCAAAACCTGGCAAGCGAGCATCCCGGTTTGGCAGAAATGGAACAAAATGCCTTGATGGCTTTGGCCACGATGATTCGTGAAATCGCACCCCATGTCCCCCCAATCGACAACCCCTGGAACCTGTGGCGCAAACTATGGTCCCAACACCTAAGTTCGGCTTCTTTGAATCCCGGGCCCGTCGAACGTAACAGTGTGAGAATCACCACCTTGGATCGTTCCCAAGCCATGGATTTTGACTACCTCATCGTTAGCGGTGCCAACGAAGGGCAGCTCCCCAAGCCAGGGCGCTACAGCGGTTTGCTTAGTTTTGATTTGCGTCGTTCGTTCGGCCTACCGGATCCTTGGTTTCAGGAGGCTGAACAAGCCTATAGCCTGTATCGTTTGTTACAACACAGTCAAGAGGTTTGTTTTCTTTGGTCTACCACCGGAACCGAGGGTAAAGCTACCGAAAAAAGCAGGTACCTGCAGCAACTCGAGTTGGAATACCGGGGAAGCTTCGAGCAACGTACCCGCCAAACCTTACCCGGCGCTGGGGATAACCCCTCGACCCTGCTCCTCATACCCAAAACACCCTCTGTACGTGAAATCGTGCGCGATCGTTTGGTGCAACGTCCCTTGAGCCCTTCGACCATGGCGGCCTACTTGGAATGTCCCCTGAAATTCTGGTACGGCTATGTGCGTCGTATCCGAATCCCCGAAGAAGAGTCAGCTCAACTAAACGCCGCCCAAACGGGTACGCTTCTCCACCATACCCTGGAGAAGCTCTTCGAACCGCACTTGGGGGCTTTGTTAACACCCGACCTGCTCCAATCCCTGGAGCCTCTGGTGGATTCCACCTGGAGGGAAAGTCAAAAAAAACATTTTCCATGGCACTCCTTTGATGAAGGACTCAACGCCATGATTGACCGCATGGGTCAACAATTCATTCACCAATACCTACGTTCAGAGACCAAATCGGCCCAACGCAATCCCGCAACCTTGATCGAACAAGAAGGAACCCTGGAAGCAACTTGCACCGTGGATGAACATGACATCCCTTGGCGCGGGCGCTTGGACCGACTAGAAAGTCGTCGAGGCCTTCCTCGAATTGTTGATTTCAAATCAGGTATTCTCAAAGACAACGCCTCAGAGTTAAAAATCAAAAACTTGGAAACCTGTTTCGACGGCGAACACAGCAAAGCCTTTCAATTGATGTGTTATGGCTGGATGGCCTACCGTTCGAATCCGGATCAATTCCGCCAAGGCTTGGAATTGGCGATCCTCCCCTTACAACAAGCCGAAGGCGGGCCCCGGCTCTTGACCGTGGACGGCCAAAGCCGGTTGACCCCCGAACGCTTGGAGGAATTTGAGGAATTACTCCGGGTACCCTTGCATAACATCCTCTCCGAGGATCTTCCACTCGAAGCCACCACCAACGTGCGTAAATGCTCCTATTGCGACTTTAACCGCATTTGCCAACGTCCCCAAGAAGACTAACGCCTTTTATTTGTATTTTGGTCAGGTAAACGGATACCCTATGGCCCCTGTTGCCCCCTTTAACCTGACCCAATGGCTGGCCGAAAATCGGCATCTCCTTCGTCCCCCGGTCGCCAACAAGAACCTCAGCCCCCAAAGCGAGGACTATATCGTGATGGTGGTCGCCGGTCCAAATGCCCGCAAAGACTACCATTACAACGAAACCGAAGAAATTTTCTACCAGCTTGAGGGCTGGATTACGGTCAAAACCCAACAGAACGGACAATGCGTTTCCTATCGCCTTGGCCCAGGGGATTTGTTTCTTTGCCCAGCCAAAACACCGCATTCCCCGGTACGCGAAGAGGGCTCGTTGGGCTTGGTCATCGAGAGGGTTCGGGCTGGTCGCGGCTTCACCGATGGTTTGCTTTGGTTTTGCGAATCCTGCAATCACCCGCTCCATGAAGCCTACTTTGAATTGCACGATATCGAAAAAGATTTCCTGCCTCATTTCAAGGCTTTTTACACCAATCCGGAGCGCTTACGATGCCAGGCTTGTGGTCATACCATGGAAACCGACCCCCGCTTTGTTTAAACAGGTCTGGTTTGCGTTCAATTGATATCCACACCCATATCCTTCCTCGGGATTTACCTGATTGGGCATCGCGTTATGGTCCGGGCGATTGGATTTCGCTTCAACACCAAGAGGGTTCCTGTCCTGCTTGTGCCCTCATGGTCAAGGGGGATCGAGTTTTTCGAAAAATAGAAGCCAATTGCTGGGACGAAGAAGAGCGCATAAGGGAAACCAACGATTTGGGTGAGCACCTGCAAGTTCTCTCCACGGTTCCGGTCCTTTTTCATTATTGGGCCCCGGCCGACAACGCCCACGATACCGCCAAGTTCTTGAACGATCACCTGGCCCAAACAACCCAACGGTATCCTGGGAATTTTTTGGGGTTGGGAACCCTGCCCATGCAAGATCCCGATAGGGCTTGTCTCGAATTGGAACGATGTGTTACCGAATTGGGTTTATCGGGGGTCCAAATTGGTTCCCATATCAACGAATGGAACTTGAACGACCCTGCCCTGCATGGTTTTTATGCTCATGCCGAGGCTTTGGGGGCTGCGATTTTTGTTCACCCCTGGGATATGGTTGGCCAAGAAAAAATGGACCGGTATTGGTTACCCTGGTTGGTTGGAATGCCGGCCGAATCGGCGTTGGCCATATGTTCCATGATTTTTGGGGGCATTTTTGAGAAATTCCCTCGTTTAAGGGTGGCATTTGCCCATGGGGGAGGGTCTTTTCCAGGAGGATTGGGCCGAATTGTTCGGGGTTACGAAACCCGACCCGATTTGGTCGCCGTGGATAACCCCCACCACCCTGCCCAATATCTGGGCAAATTTTGGGTCGATTCCCTGGTGCATGACCCTCAAATGCTTCGTTACCTTATCGAAATTTTAGGCTCCAACCGGGTGGCCTTGGGGAGCGATTACCCCTTCCCGCTGGGCGAATCTCGGGCTGGTACGCTGATTCGTTCCTTGAACCTGGAAGCCGACTGCGAAAAAGATTTGTTATACCGTTCTGCCTTGCAATGGCTCAACCTTCAAGAGGATCAATTATGGGCCCCTTAGCCATCTTTGATTCCGGCCTTGGTGGACTCACGGTCCTTCACCAAATCCAAAAAAAACTCCCCCATCTCGACCTGTGTTATTTGGGGGACAATGCCCGGGTCCCTTACGGGAATCGTTCTTTTGAGACCGTCTATCGATTTACACGAGAGGGGGTCTATACATTGTTGCGACGGGGTTCCCCGTTGGTCATCGTGGCCTGCAATACCGCCTCAGCCAAAGCACTGCGGAGCATACAGCAAGTGGATTTGCCAAGGTGGCAAAAAGAATGGGGACCGGAAGGCCCACCCATGCGGGTTTTGGGCGTCCTAAGACCGACCACCGAAAGAGCCGGCGAGCTGACCCGAAGCGGGGTTCTTGGTTTGCTGGCCACCCGAGGCACGGTGGAATCTGGATCCTATGCTAGCGAATTGGCCCATTTATTTCCTCAAATTCAATTGGTAACCCAGGCTTGCCCCCTTTGGGTTCCCCTCATCGAAGAAGGCATCACCCAAGGACCCGTTGCCGAAACCATCGTTCGATCGGATTTGGATCAATTATGCGCCAAAGCCCCGGCCATGGATGCCGTTCTTTTGGGTTGCACCCATTATCCCCTGCTTGCTCCGCTCATCCGACGCCTCTTGCCCCCCCGTATCGGGGTCTTTGAACAAGGGAGCATGGTGGCCGATGCTTTGGCGCAGTACCTAGAACGTCACCCTGAAATGGATTCGGCGCTCAGTCGTCAGGGGACTACGCAGTACTTCACCACCGAAGATCCCCAACATTTTGACCAAAAAGCCGCCTTGTTTGGGGCTGCTCCCATTCAATCCCAGGCGCTGGAGCTTTTGGAACCTTGAATCAGCCGCTAAAGATCGTCCAAGCCTGGATTCAAGAAGTTCAGGCCTACCGGAACCCATCCGCCGCTTTTGGGATGTCTGCCTACATGCGGCATCAGTTCCCCTTTATGGGTTGGCCTCAAGCCCAGAGGCGCCAGCATCAAGCCTCCTTGTGGGAGGTTTTGGACCCAAACAAGCCCATAGCTTTGGCCACGCTCCAAGCCATGATGGATGAATTATGGAAGCAGCCGGAACGGGAATTTCAATACACCGCCATGGAATTGGCCTTGCGATACCGGCAGGCATGGACCGAAGGATGGTTGGACCTCGTTTACGGTTGGATTCAATCCAAAAGCTGGTGGGACACCGTGGACTGGCTGGCCCCCAAAGGCTTGGGCTGGTGCATTCTCCACAAAGAAACCCAGGCATCCCGTAAGACGGCCTTGGATCAAACTCGTTTAGAAAACGTTTTGGCCCTCCTTCATGCGCACCCCAATCTTTGGATGCAACGATCGGCCTTTATTCTCCAATTGGATTTCAAAGAACATACCCGCTTTGATTTATTGTGCAACATGTGTTTGGAAAAAGCAGAGACCAAGGAATTTTTTCTGGCCAAAGCCATGGGATGGGCCCTGCGCCAATACGCCCGCCATGCCCCCATGGAGGTGATGAATTTTGTTCATCAAAACCCTCAACTACCGACGCTCACCCGCAGGGAGGCTCTCAAGCACCTGGCTTGATTCCCGCCACAACGGCAAAGTTGGTAAGGGACAATTCAGCTCCAGGGCTTGCCCACCCACCGGGTGCTCAAAAGCCAGGCCATACGAATGCAACGCAATTGAATAGTCCTTGAGGGCGACCGGATAACCGTATTTGACATCCCCCGCAATGGGATGACCCATGGCCGCCAATTGAGCCCGGATTTGATGCGGACGCCCGGTTAAGGGATGAACCTTGAGCAGGGACTGCCCTCGTAAATGAGCCAAAAGGGTGTAATCGAGCGTGGCTTCTTTGGAGTCCCTGACCTCGTGATCATGGGCTTGTACTCGGTTCTTTTCGTGGTTTTTTTTGAGAAAATGCCGAAGACTACCTGTTTCACGGTTGACTTTATCGCGAACCAAGGCCAGGTAGGTTTTGCGCACCTGTCTTTCGCGAAACAAACGGTTCATACGCTCCAAGGCTTTGGAGGTCTTGGCAAACAAAACCAACCCCGAAACCGGTCGATCTATCCGATGCACCACCCCCATAAAGGCTTCCCCCTTTTTTTGGTGACGTACCGCCAGATCTTCCCGAACCAACGAAAAAAGGTCCGGGTCTCCTCCGGGGTCCGGCTGGGTAAGCATGCCTGCGGGTTTAAAAACTGCAATGAGGTGATTGTCCTCGAACAAAACGTGCCAATGCATAGTAAGGGTTCTTAGTATTGTTCTGAAGCAGAAGGAAAATCACCCGAACGAACATCCCGGATATAGGACTGGACCGCTTGAGTTACCAGGCCATCCAATTGCAGGTAGCGACGCAAAAAACGAGGCGAAAATTCGCTGTTCAATCCCAACATATCGTGCATCACCAAAACCTGCCCATCCACCCCCGAACCTGCCCCAATGCCTATGACCGGAATATGAAGGCTGGAGGCCACCTTTTGGGCTAATTGCGAGGGGATTTTTTCGAGGACCAACCCAAAACAACCGGCCGCCTCCAAAGCGCGGGCGTCTTCCAAGAGGCGTTCTGCCTCCTCTTCTTCGCGGGCTCTAACCGAATAGGTACCAAACTTGTAAATGGATTGAGGGGTCAAGCCCAAGTGCCCCATCACCGGCACTCCCGCGCTTAGAATTCGACTTACCGATTCCACAACTTCCCTACCCCCTTCCAATTTGACCGCATGAGCCCCGGATTCCTTCATGATACGTATCGTGGACTGCAAAGCTTCCTTGGAATTGCCTTGGTACGAACCAAAAGGCAAATCCACCACCACCAAGGCCCTATGGACCGCCCGAACCACCGAAGAGGCATGGTAAATCATCTGATCCAGGGTGATGGGAAGGGTGGTTTCGTGCCCCGCCATCACGTTGGATGCCGAATCCCCCACCAACAAGACATCCACCCCGGAACGGTCCAGGATGCGAGCCATGGTAAAATCATACGCCGTTAGCATGGCTATTTTTTCGCCGGCTTGCTTCATTTCAGCCAGGGTATGGGTTGTAACCCGTTTAACTTCACCGTGTACGGACATGGGTTGGGATTAAAGAATGCTTAAAAGAGGGATTAATCCCCAAAAACCAAAGATTTCATCGTTAAGGGCACAAAATACACCTTATTTTAGCCCCCTGTCCATTCCTACCCTGCCTTGACTTCACTTAGACGCCTCATCGACGTTCCTCGAACCTTGTTCGCCTACCTATCCGTTTTCCTGGGGGCCGTTTTCCTCGTGCTCTTAGGGTCCTGTAGTACCGAAGTGAAAGTCAACGCACCCTGGAAAGAGCAGACCATCGTGACCTGCCTGGTGGACCCTAACCAAGCCGTTCATTACCTGCGTATCCACAAGGCTTATCTGGACCCCAACCGCAACGCTTTGGTGGTCGCAGCCATTCGCGATTCTCTTTACCACGATGTCAGCAAAACCAAGGTATGGATCGAAGTTTGGAAAAACGGGGTGCTCAGGGATAGTTTGGCCTGCAGCCCCATGGACTCGGTCCTTAGTGGTGGGGGCGGGCTCTTTCCCGATACCCTACGCCTCTATCGATTTGCCTCGCCCTTGGTCGGTGGCCAACCCCGTTTGGACAGCAGCGCAGAACACCGCCTTCGCATCATCACCCCGGCGGGCAATTCCATTAGCGCTTCTCTTTTTCCTATCGGCCGTAACAATTCCCTCCCCGGAGGATTACCCCCTGGTGGCAATTTACCTCCCAATTTTGGGGGACTCAATTGGAGCGCAAACCAAGGCCATCAAGTCGCCTTTACCCTGCCCACCAATACATCCCGCTATAACTTTAGCATTCGGGTTTATTACGATGAATGGTGTGCCGATTCCGTGCCGCCCGGACCACCACCCCACCCGGATACGCCAGGACTTCGCCTTCGTTCCATCGAGTGGCCCATCACGACCAACGGCATTAACCCCGGGCTAGGCTTGCAAACCCGTGTTTACGGTCGAAATCTCTTTGCCCTACTCAACGCTTCCCTCGCCAAAGAACAGCGCACCCACCGCAGGCTACGAGGAACTTTGTTTCATTTTTATTGGCTGGATGAACCCTTTGGCACCTACCTGGAGGTCACCAATTCCAGCCCATCGATGTCGGACGTCAAACCCACTTTCACCAATATCACCAACGGCTTGGGCCTGTTTGCCGGACGAAGGGAATGGCCTGACCCGGTAACCGATGCCAGAACGCCCAATTACCCGTTTAGTAGTCGATTTTATCGCCAGGCGCTGGGCGGGATAGGGACGGATAGCCTACGTTTCAAATACCCTGACTTAAATTTTCAGCCATAGTTGCCTTGTTTTACCGAGTTTTTGGGACAATTTGAAAGCGATTTCTGCCAAAATGTCTTGATTTTGGGTTTCGAGGCCACCTCCAGACTTTTGGCATTGTTCTTGAAGTAGAACGGGAAAACTTAACCGAATTTTATGAAAAAGATCATCGGCATTGACCTCGGAACCACCAACTCCTGTGTGTCCGTTATGGAAGGCAACGAATACGTTGTTATTCCCAACAGCGAAGGTCGCCGCACCACCCCGTCCATCGTCGCTTTTTTGTCCAACGGTGAAATCAAAGTTGGGGACCCTGCCAAGAGGCAAGCCATCACCAACCCCGAAAAGACGATTGCCTCCATCAAGCGATTCATGGGACGCAAACACTCGGAGGTTGACCAGGAACTCAAATACGTCGCCTATTCGGTGACCAAAGGCGATAACGACACACCCCGTGTCAAAATTGACGACAAGCTCTATACCCCCCAAGAGATTTCGGCCATGACCCTTCAGAAAATGAAGAAAACCGCCGAAGATTATTTGGGCTACGAAGTCAACGAGGCGGTGATCACCGTGCCGGCCTACTTTAATGACGCCCAGCGCCAAGCCACCAAAGAAGCAGGTGAAATTGCTGGTCTCAAAGTCGCTCGTATTGTCAACGAGCCAACGGCTGCGGCTCTGGCCTATGGGCTGGACAAAAAAACCTCCGACCTCAAAGTCGCCGTTTTTGATTTGGGTGGGGGAACTTTTGATGTTTCCATCCTGGAACTAGGAGATGGGGTTTTTGAAGTCAAATCCACCAACGGGGATACCCACCTTGGCGGTGATGATTTTGACCAAGTCATTATCCAGTGGCTGGCCTCTGAATTCAAATCCGACGAAGGCATGGATCTGACCAAAGACCCTATGGCCCTTCAACGCCTCAAAGAAGCTGCCGAAAAAGCCAAAATTGAACTTTCCTCCTCGTCGGATACCGAAATTAATTTGCCGTACATCACGGTCGTGGACAATGTTCCCAAACACCTGGTCCGCAAACTCACCCGTGCCAAATTCGAGCAATTGGCCGATACCCTGGTCCAACGCACGTTGGAGCCCTGCAAACAAGCCTTGAAAGATTCGGGCTATTCCACTTCGGATATTGATGAAGTAATTCTGGTTGGAGGCTCAACCCGTATCCCCAAAATCCAAGAAGTCGTCGAAGCCTTTTTTGGAAAAAAACCCTCCAAAGGCGTGAACCCCGATGAAGTCGTTGCCGTAGGCGCCGCAATCCAAGGCGGTGTATTGACGGGTGATGTGGAGGGCGTGCTTTTGTTGGATGTAACCCCGCTTTCGTTGGGCATTGAAACCATGGGCAATGTGATGACCCGGTTAATTGAATCCAACACCACGATTCCAACCAAAAAGAGCCAGGTTTTTTCGACCGCTGCCGATTCCCAACCCTCGGTTGAAATCCATGTGCTCCAAGGGGAGCGCCCCATGGCTGCCGATAACAAAACCATCGGCCGTTTTCACTTGGATGGCATCCCACCTGCGCCACGCGGTGTTCCTCAAATTGAAGTCACCTTTGATATCGATGCCAACGGGATTCTCAATGTATCGGCCAAGGATAAAGCCACTGGTAAGGAGCAAAAAATCCGCATCGAGGCCTCATCAGGCTTGAGCAAAGAAGAAATTGAACGCATGAAGCAAGAGGCTGCTGCCAATGCCAGCTCGGATGAGCAACGCAAACAAGAAGCCGAAACCATCAACGCTGCCGATTCTTTGATTTTTTCGACGCAGAAGCAACTCAAGGAATACGGCGACAAAATTCCTGCCGAAAAACGTAGCGCCATCGAATCGGCTTTGCAGACCTTGCAAACAGCCCATGCCTCCAAGGACCTCGCGGCCATAACAACAGCCACCGCGGAACTTAACCAACAATGGGAAGCCGCCTCGGCCGATATGTACCAAGCGAGCCAACAAGCCCCAGATTCGGGTCATGCGGAAGGATCCGCGGGCACTGCCGGCGGTCCCGGTGCGACCGAGGACGTCACCGATGTAGACTACGAAGAAGTTAAATAAACAACGTGCGGAACGTCATCCTCCAGCCAACCTTGTGGTTCATCGCCTTGGTGATGCTGGCAGGATGCCGCTCCGATTGGATGGGGGACCTTCGGCCGAACATCCCCCCCGAAACGTATGCGGTGGTCGATCAAATTCAACGAAGTGGCCCAGACCGTTTACCCACAACCGTTCAATTGCATTGGTGGGGAATGGATCCAGACGGCGTGATTTCAACCTTCGAAATCCGTATAGGGACCGTTCCCTTAGACCATATTCCTTGGTCTACAACCCTGGCAAACGATACCTTGGTGAGGCTTAACCTGCCTCCGGGCCCTGACTCTGCTGACTTTGTCTTGGAAATTCGTGCCACCGATAACCAGGGGCTAACCGATAGCACCCCAGCTCGGCTAATCTTGCCCCTGCGCAATACGGCGCCAAGTGTGGCTTTTGTTTATAACCCCGATGGAGGAAGTCCCTTGGCTGGTGCCTTCCCCCAGGTTTCCTTCCCGGTTTTGGGTTATCGATGGAAAGGGAATGATGCAGACGGAGATTCCACGGTCTTGTACTACGAGATCTGCCTCAACGACACCATCAACGGGGATACCGTGCGCATACCCGCTCGCTACAACGAATGTATCTTGGATTGGGCTCCCAATTCCGGATTATGCGAGGTTTTGGCCGGATCCTCCGATTGGCCCCTCACCAAAAGAATCGCTGGTTTGGTCATCAACGACACCAACCGTCTTTACCTACGAGCTGTGGACCAATCCCTCGCGGCATCCCCATGGGTCGTTAGTCGTCCCTGTATGGTCCGACCTGCGGTCGCTACGGTCTTGTTGGTCAATGCGTACGGCAACGATCCCAACCCTGAACTCAACATCGATACCTTATCTAACCGGTACCTGGGTTGGCTCAACACCTTGGGGGTTAACAGCAACGCCGAGCTCCGACTTTTTCAAAAAGCAGGCAATCGTTTCACCCAACTGTCGGTAAACGAACGCGTTCAGTCCCGAATTTTTGCGCGTTTTGGGCGCATCCTTTGGATTGCTCCGGATTTTGAATTGGCCATGCAATTTTCCTCCAGAACCTTGGGGCCTTTCTTTCAAAACGGTGGTCATCTTCTGTTAGCAGCCAAGGCGGACGCCGGTACACCGTCGTGGTCTTCATCGTACGAATCATCCCCCATCGACTCCGTGCTCCAGGTACCTGCCGGTTTTAACTTTCTTCTCACCGACACGTCCACCCTAAGACCCCTATCCAGCCAATGGAATGGCCAAAGCTGGAGCCTACCTACCCTTACCCATTTGGGATTTTCGTCCGGAAACAGACCTTTGCGCCCAGGACCCGCCTCCACCTCCCTGTATCGAATCAATCTCTTGTTACGGGATGATAACAATCCTGCCCCGCCCTTTCCACTCTATTCCGGCCCATCCACCTGTATGGTCATTCGCCAAAATCCCCTGAACGGTAGCACCTATACCTTATCCTCCCTTGAATTGCATCGCATGATGCCCGTGGCTTCCCGGTTATCCTTATTGCAAAATTTGTTATCCAGGGTATGGCAACTACCATAACCCGACTTGCGGTTTGGGCCAGCGGTAACGGAAGCAACGCGCAAAACCTCATCCTATCCTTCAAAAATCACCCCAAAATCCGGGTGGTCCTGGTGGTTAGCAACCAAGCGGAAGCACCTGTTGTTGCCAAGGCCTCTGCGCTCAAAGTGCCCGTTTTGTTGCTGGGCCCAAAGAGTTGGCGCGATGGCCAGGAACTCCTTCAACAGCTAAAGGCTTTTGATATTGACGCTTTGGTTTTGGCCGGCTTTTTGCGAAAAATACCCGAGTACCTGCTCGAAGCTTTTCCTCATAAAATCGTCAACCTGCATCCTTCCTTGCTGCCCGAATTTGGTGGCCAAGGAATGTACGGTCTGCATGTTCATCGTGCCGTATTGGAAGCCGGCAAGTCAACTTCAGGAATAACCATTCATGTGGTTGACCGGGATTACGATACCGGCCCAGTTTTGGCCCAGTTCCCTTGCGATGTATTACCGGGGGATCAACCCGAAACATTGGCCGAAAGGATTCACGCCTTGGAACATGCCCATTACCCCGAGGTGGTCGCTGCCTGGATTGAGGGTTGGCGCAAGTCCTAAGCGGGTTATCTTTGGGTTTAGACCCCCAAAACCGTGATTTATGATTAAAATCCAAAGATTCTTGGTCTTGTTGGGCCTGTTGTTGGCCTATACGGTGTTTCCTATTCCAGGATTTTCCCAGGGCTGCCCCACCGGTACGACCCAATTGATTATTTCTATTCGGACCGATAATTACCCACGAGAATCTTCCTACAAACTTCAAAACCAAGCCGGTGCAGTCGTCATGTTCAGGGATACCGGGTATTTCACCCAAAACAACACCACCTACCGGGACACGCTTTGCATCCCCAACAATTCCTGCCTTTTGTTCACCATGCTGGACTCCTACGGCGATGGCTTATGCTGTGGTCATGGCAACGGGCAATACCAACTGTGGTGGAACGGCACCTTGACGGCGAGTGGTGGGCAATTCACCCACAGCGACGTCCGAAGCTTGAACTGCGCGCCTAGCCAAAGTTGTTCCACGGCCTTGGCGATTGATACCGGTAACCATTCAGCCCCTGTCCGGAATTCGTGGTATACCTACCGGGCCCCTGTCCGGGGTCGGTACCGGATCAGTACCTGCCCCGCAACACCTAGTTTCAACACCAAGATTTGGGTTTACAATACGTGCAACGCCCCTGTTTTGTCCAACGATAACCTGGGCACCGTCTTCTTTAACGATTCATCCACGCAGTGTGGGCAACGTGCCGAAGTCATGGCCTTTTTGGATACAACCACCCTGTACCGAATCCGAATTGGCGGGGATAATTCCTGTACCGGGCCCATTGCATTTCGACTTCAATACGACGGGCCCATCCAGGGCTGCATGGATTCAACGGCTTGCAATTACGACCCCATGGCGACCATCGCGGGGACGTGTTACTATTATCCCCACCCGCTTTGTCCTCCAGGACCGGATTTGGAATTTGTTCAGTCGGTCTTTGAAAATTCGTTGCAGCGTTCCACCATCACCGCCAACGTGGGCAACTGCTGGGTTGCCGAAAACTGCCTCACCGGCTACGGTAACCGAACCCTGATTCGCTTCACCACCGACATTCGCAATGTTGGCATCACCGATTATTTTATTGGAAGTCCATCGACCCATCCGGGACAATTCAACACCGTGAATTGCCATGGCCATGCTCACTACGAAGGCTATGCCGAATATGTTCTCTACCCTACGGTCGGTAACCGTATTCCCGTAGGTTTCAAGAATGGTTTCTGTGTTATGGATTTGTCTTGCCCATCGGGTATACCGGCCAAATACGGTTGCAGCAATATGGGGATCACCGCCGGATGCGGGGATATTTATTCCCGGAGCCTGGACTGCCAATGGATTGACATCACGGATGTCCCCACCGGGGATTATATCTTGGCGGCCAAGGTCAACTGGGACCAATCCCCCGATGCACTCGGCCGCACGGAAATGAATTACATGAACAATTGGGCCCAGGTTTGCCTTCGCATTTATACCGACAGCAACGGTCTCAAACAATACAGCAAATACCCCAATTGCACGCCTTATGTGGATTGCCAAGGCGTAACCTACGGCAACGCCGTTCGCGATTGTCGTGGAATCTGCGCCGGTCGAGCGATTCGAGGCGACATGAACCAGGACTCGGTCCGTAACAGCGTTGATATCCCGTATTACCTCAACAGCCTTGTTCAGCAAGCACTGACCTACAGCGAATGTGTGGATTTGAGCGGAGATAGCGCCCTCAATGTTTGGGATGCTGCCCTGTTGGGAAATTGCTTGATGAACAACAATACCGGTCAAGCCTGCAGTTTCCCTAGGGGGTTGCAGTCGGCTCAAACCCACACCACCAAAATCCTCAACATTGATACCGTTCAACGCTATGTGGATATTGGAATACGCAATCCTCAACACCGTTTAACCGCTTTGGACTTTGAAATTCACGGAATCAATCCGTTGCAGGTGACCTCATTATCAGCACCGGGATCCCCCGTTTGGCAATACACCTGGGCCCAAAACCGATCCCGCATCGTGACCATGGCCCAAAATCTAAGCCAAAGCCTGGCCAGAGATTCTCTCTTTCAACCGCTGATGCGCATCTTCTACAGCCGAACGACCGATACCGCCATCTACCTTCGACAGACCCATGCTGCCGTGAACGAGTATTTTGAAAACTTGATCACCCGAACCGACAGCACCCGTTGGAAGGTTTCCTTGGATCGCAGTTCCGTCGAAAATCTAAACCTAAGACCCGCTCTTCGTTTGTACCCCAACCCAACTAGCGGTTCACTCACCCTGGAATTTCCGGCAACGGAACGCAGCGCCAGTATTCGGGTTCTGGGAACCGATGGCAAAGTTTACCTCCAAAGGGAACTCCGCTACAGCACTTTGGGCCAAGAAGAATTGGATTTCAGCGACCTACTCCCAACGGGTCTCTACCTTTTGGAATACCGCGGACCACTCGGTCGCAACCTTATTCGATTTGTCAAAAACTAAGGACCCACGTATGGCATCCCCCACCACCATTCCCGCTAAACCTGATGTTGCCTGGCTGGATTTTGAAAAACCCATCCAAGAACTCGAAGAAGAACTATTCAAACTTCGACAAATCCAAGAAAAAGGCAAAAGCGACGTAAGCGGTCCAATCCGGGCATTGGAAACCCAAATCCTCAAAACCAAAAAGCAGATTTACAGCCAACTCAGCGGATGGCAAAAAGTCCAGTTATCAAGGCATTTGGATCGTCCCTATACCTTGTTTTACGTTGAACACATGACGACCGACTTTATCGAACTTCATGGCGATCGGTGTTATGGGGACGATAAAGCCATCGTCGGTGGTTTTGCCCAAATGGATGGACAATCGGTCATGTTCATCGGGCACCAAAAAGGAATCAATACCAAAATGAGGCAATACCGGAATTTTGGAATGGCCAACCCTGAAGGTTATCGCAAAGCGCTGAGGCTAATGAAATTAGCCGAAAAATTTGGTAAACCTATTGTAACCCTCGTGGATACCCCTGGCGCCTTCCCTGGCATTGAAGCCGAAGAAAGAGGCCAAGCCGAAGCTATCGCCAAAAATATCCGCGAAATGTTTCAACTCAAGGTGCCGGTTATCGTGGTTATTGTCGGGGAAGGAGCATCGGGCGGTGCCATTGGCTTGGGAATAGGCGATCGTGTTTTGATGTTAGAGAATACGTGGTACTCGGTGATCTCGCCAGAATCTTGCAGCAGCATACTCTGGCGTAGTTGGGACCACAAAGAAAAAGCGGCCGAAGCTTTGCAATTAACCGCGGATGCCATGCTCCAACACGGTCTCATCGACGAAATCGTTCCGGAACCCTTGGGGGGAGCACATCGGGACCGTGAAGGCATGGCCAAGACCCTGCGTACAGTCCTTTTGAAACATCTGCGAGAATTGCAGGCCTTGGATCCCACCAAACGCATTGAACAACGTATCGAGCGTTTTGGCTCGATGGGGGTCTACGGTCACGAAGCTTAAATTTTGTTGACCCGCCTTGTCGTCCTTGAACGAAAAATCAGATTCGGTACCGAACCGAATGAACGACTTGGTTCGTCAACTCAATGAGCACAACCGAGCGTATTATCTTTTGGATCAGCCGCTAATTAGCGATGCTGAATTTGATACCCTGCTCCATGAATTGGAAGAACTGGAGAGGCAGTTTCCCCAGTGGGCCGTCCCCCATTCTCCTACCCAAAGGGTTGGAGGCGGCATCTTAGAAAATTTCGTCCAACGCAAGCACCTTCGGCCGATGCTTTCGTTGGGCAATACCTACAGCGAAAGCGAAATACTTGCCTTTCATGAACGCTGCACCAAAAGCCTTGAACAAGAAATACGCTACGCGGTTGAACTCAAAATTGATGGCGTCGCCCTTTCCCTTCACTACCAGAATCGAGCCTTGCAATACGCTGTAACACGTGGGGATGGTGTTCAGGGGGATGATGTGACGGCCAATGTCCGTACGATCGAAGCCATTCCATTGCACTTGACCGACGAGGCCCCGACGGAAGCTTTCGAGATTCGAGGTGAGGTCTACCTGCCCCGAAACTATTTGAATCAAATTAACCAAGAACGAATCGCGGCGGGCGATGAGCCCTACGCCAATCCTCGAAACCTGGCCTCCGGATCGCTCAAGCTCCTGGACAGCTCCTTGGTTCGCAAACGTCGTTTGTCTGCTTGGTGTTATCAATTGGACGGTGAGGGGCCCGTTTTGGAAGCGCACCGTACGCATCACCAGCGTTTGGAACTCCTCCGAGCTTGGGGTTTTCCGGTTTGCGAATACCGAGAAGCGCCGGTGAATTACGAGGGGGTTCTTGCCTTTGTTCATCGATGGGCTAACCAGCGACAGGAACTATCTTTTGATATCGACGGCGTCGTGATCAAGGTCGATGATTTTGGGCAGCGCGAAGAATTGGGCTTTACCGCCAAATCTCCTCGCTGGGCCATTGCCTTCAAATACCCTGCACAACGAGTCCGTACCCGTTTGTTGGATGTCCTTTTTCAGGTCGGTCGAACGGGGGCCGTTACGCCGGTGGCTTGCCTTGAACCGGTTGAAGTCGCCGGTACCGTTGTGAAGCGGGCCTCGCTCTACAACGAAGCAGAAATTCGACGATTGGATCTTCATCTTGGGGATAACGTCAGCCTCGAGAAAGGTGGAGATATCATACCCAAAGTCATCGAGGCGCATCCCATGGACCGACTCCAAGGGGGACCAATCCAGGGTAGAGAACCCGTTCAATTCCCGGTGAATTGTCCGGATTGCCAAACCCCGTTGGTTTGTGTCGAGGCCCTGCACTATTGCCCCAACCATCGCCATTGTCCACCCCAGGTTCTGGGCAGGTTGGAACACTTTGTCTCACGCAAGGCCATGAATATTGAGCATTTGGGAACAGAAACCTTGCATCAATTGCTGGATCAAAAATTAATTAAAGACCCAGCGGATCTCTACGATCTGCAGTCCGATCGCCTCTCTACCCTGGACCGTACCGGCGCCAAAAGTATTCAGCGACTTTTGGAAGCATTGGAAGCATCCAAATCCGTACCCTTCGAAAGGGTTCTGTTTGCCGTGGGAATACGCGGCATTGGGGAGGTAGCCTCCAAGACCTTGGCCCGTCAATTTGGAAGCTTTGAGCGACTATCCTTGGCCACCAAAGACGAACTATTGCAGATCCATGAAATTGGCGAAAAATCAGCGGATCAAATTTTGGCCTGGTTTGCCGATCCTTTGAATCAAATCCTGGGGCGTAGGCTCCAAGCCGCGGGTCTCTCGATGGAAATCGCCCAAACCACCACCGAACTAGGTCCACGTCCGTTGACTGGCTGCACCTTGGTGGTTAGCGGCCGATTTGCAGGGATGGACCGCGATGCCCTCAAAGCCGCCATCGAAGCTGCCGGTGGAACCATCCTATCCTCCGTAAGTCCCAAGCTAACCTACCTGGTTGCCGGCGAAGAAGCAGGACCCTCCAAACTTGAAAAAGCCCAAAAATTGGGTATCACCGTCATCGACGAAGCCTTCCTCATGGACTTACTGAACAAGTCCACCCTTCCTTTGTAATTTGCGTGCATGGTTTGGGATGCCGAGCAATGGCCGTTTAGGCCTCCGATGTTCATTCGTCAATGGCTGTTTGAACAAAAAGTCAAGCAATTCGTGCCGAATCCTGCCCCCAACAACCAGACGGGCCGCCCGGGCAACCAGGGGGCCTGGTTGGTTCTATACGATGGCAGAGACCCTTGGCAGGCTGAGCTGGCCAAGTACCTGGCCCAATACCGCAGACCGGACTATTTCTGCCAAACATTGGGGTTGGTTCGCCATAACCAAGCTGACCTGAATAGTTTCCATGCGCAGGAGCTTACCCATGCCCTGCTACCTCCGGACCGTATCCTGTCCTTGGCCCGATCAAGGCCCTTTGACCTTTGCATCAATTTGTGTCCCGTCGAAAATCCCCCCTTGGAATACTTGGTCCTGACCGCATTCGCCCCCACCAAAATTGGGGTAAATCGTCAAAAAAGTTCCTCGCGTTACAACCTGGAATTAGGCCTCAAGTTGGCCGGTGCTAAACCCAGCCTTCGCTCTTTCTTGCAACACTTGGCCAGCTTGGGTCTCCATACGGTTCAAGAAAACAAATTACAAACCATCCACCCCCAACCTCTACAACCATGAACCGCCCCTCCTTGGAACACGCGTTGCCTCGTGGAACCGGAATTGCCTTGGTGACCCCCTTGAACGTTCACGGTCAGCCCGATCGCCAGGCACTTCAACGCATGGTTGACCATGTGATCCATCAAGGCGTCGAATGGGTGGTGGCCCTGGGAACTACGGGTGAAACGCCGACCCTGAGCAAAGAAGACCGCATGGATGTTCTCCAAATGGTCAAGGAAAGCGTGAACGGTCGAGTTCCTTTGTGGTGTGGAATGGGGGGCAACGACACCCGTGAATTGTTGGAACAACTGCATGCCTTTGATCTGACCGGCGTGGACGCCTTGCTTTCGGTCACCCCGTATTATAACCGTCCATCCCAAGAAGGTCTGTACGCCCATTACCGGGAATTGGCCTTGGCCACCGATAAACCCATTGTGCTTTACAACGTGCCGGCCCGAACTGGCTGTTCGTTATCGGCCGCAACAACCCTCCGATTGGCCCATGATTTTGAGAATATTGTAGCGACCAAGGAGGCCTCTGGCGACTGGATGCAGATCATGGAAATTATGCGATCCAAACCTGCCGATTTCAAAGTCTATTCCGGCGACGATGCGATTTCGTTGCCCCTGTTGGCCTTGGGTTTGGATGGAGTGGTTTCGGTGGTCGGAAATGCATGGCCCAAATCGTTTGGCGACTTGGTTCGGTATGCCCTGCAAGGGGATTTCCAAAAAGCGCTAGACCTTCATTACCAAATGCTGCCATTGATGCATGCGGTGTTCCGGGAAGGAAGCCCTGCAGGCATCAAGTATGTTTTACGCTGTATGGGCTTATGCG
>Ga0172372_10003232_pt1 | contig 24140 bp, 15 predicted proteins | sample LakKiv5m_2_FD_114544 | JGI IMG/M metagenome (GOLD analysis project Ga0172372, IMG submission 114544) | Freshwater microbial communities from Kabuno Bay, South-Kivu, Congo - kab_092012_9.5m | ecosystem: Environmental > Aquatic > Freshwater > Lake | place: Democratic Republic of the Congo...
AGCGCCCCGCAAGCGTGAGAGCGCCAGCCACGGGTGCGGATCTTGAAACCACCCCCGCCGCATCGGCCGCCAGCATCCGGAGCCGATCTGCCGCCCTGATCCAAAGTCCGACAAGCTGCTAGAGTCCGGCGCGTTCGAGGTCGTTTTCGCAACGAACCAAGCTAACTCGGCAAAAATATGAAAGGCAAACTCGTGAAAAAGATTGTGTGGCTGGCAGCGGTGATCGCCTGCGGGCTTGCGTTCGCGGCACGCGCCGATGACGACGGCAACAAGAATGTCGGTCAGTCCATTGACCTGCTCCGGCTCGGCTCCGGCGCTCCCCCGGCCAAGGCGCCGGCCCCGCGTCCCCCAGCCACCAGCTCGGCCACGGTGGGCAGCCACTCCGGCAACGTCCGCCTGACCAAGACCATGCCCGCCGAACTGACCCTCGGCCAGGAATTCATGTATCAGCTTAACGTGTATGCCCACGAGAACGTCGCCGACGTGATCGTGCGCGACGTCGTGCCCGACGGTGCGGTCTATGTCCGCAGCGAGCCGGCCGCCGAGGTCTCCGGCAAGAACCTCACCTGGAAGTTCAGCGAGATGGACGCCGGCCAGGCCAAGGACATCCGCGTGTGGCTGCGCCCCGAGCGCGAGGGCCGCATCGGTTCCTGCGCCACGGTGTTCGCCCTCTCCCGCGCCTGCGCCTACGGCGTCGTGGGCAAGCCCGGCCTCGCCATCAAGAAGACCGGCCCCGAGACCGCCATCCTCGGCCAGGACATCCCCTACACCATCACGGTCTCCAACCCCGGCAGCGCCGTGGCCAAGTCCGTGGTCGTGACCGACAGCGTCCCCGACGGCCTCGCCCACGCCAGCGGCCAGACCGCGCTGACCTTCAACGTCGGCGACCTCGCCCCCGGCCAGTCCCGCGTGCTGCCCGTCGTGCTCAAGGGCACCAAGCGCGGCAAGCACTGCAATGGCGCTTCCGCCGTCGCCTCGAACGTCAGCAAGGTTTCCGCCGAAGCCTGCACCACCATCCTCGTCCCGGGCATCAACCTCGTGAAGACCGGCACCAAGGAGCAGTTCCTCGGCAAGAACGCCGATTACACCATCACCGTCAGCAACACGGGTGACACCAAGCTGACCAACGTGGTCATCACCGACACCGCCCCGCTCGCCACGCGCATCGTCAACGCGTCCGGCGCGACCGTGACCGGCAACACCGCCACCTGGCGGCTCGTTGAACTGGCCGCCGGGGAGAAGAAGTCCTTCAGCATGACGCTCACCTCCGCCACCGCCGGCAGCCACTGCAACCTCGCGGCGGTCGCCAGCGCCGAAGGCCAGAGCGCCCGGGCCGAAGCCTGCACCCTCTGGCGCGGCGTCGGCGCGATCCTCGTCGAGGTCGTGGATGATCCCGACCCGATCCTGATCGGCAACCAGACCACCTACACCGTCCGCATCACCAACCAGGGTTCGGCGGATCTCGTGAACATCAACACCACCGCCGCGTTCCCGGCGAACATCGCGCCCGTCGCGACGCAGCAGGGCACCGTCACCGGCCAGAACGTCCGGTTCCAGACCATCCCGCGCCTGGCCGCCAAGGGCGTGGTTGAATTCCGCCTCACCGCCCGTGGCGTGAGCGTCGGCGACGCCCGCGTGAAGTTCACCTTCACCGAGGACGGCTTGAGCGCCCCGGTCATCGAGGAAGAGAGCACCCGCGTGTTCTAAGCCTCGCGGCATAATTCGAGCGAAGGCCCGGACTGATTGTCCGGGCCTTTTGCTTTGTCCGGGGCTGCGCGGGAGAATGCCCTTGCCAACCCGCCGGTCGGCTCGGAAGGTTTGCGCATGAACCTGCCGTCTGTCCGCCGTTCGCGCGCCTTGATCCTGCTCGTGCTCGGCCTGGTCGCCGCCGCGCCGCCGTCGTTGCCCGCGCAGGACAAGGCCGCGCCCGCATCCCGCTACCAGCCCGGCGTGCGCACGCGCGATGGCATCGGCAAATACTACTTCGGCCGTGAGATCGCCCATTACATGACGCACCTCGGCGCGCCGTGGCTGGACCGCCCCGAGCGCGACCAGGAGGAGCGGCCCGACCTTGTCCTGCGGGCGCTCGCGCTCAAGCCCGGCGACGTGGTCGCCGACCTCGGCTGCGGCACGGGCTACTTCAGTTGGCGCATGGCCCAGGCCGTCGGCGCGAAGGGCGTGGTCTATGGCGTGGAAATCCAGCCCGAGATGCTTGAACTCCTCGCCGCCAAGATGAAGGAGCGCGGCGTGACGAATGTCCTCGGCGTGCTCGGCACCACCACGGACCCCAAGCTGCCCCGGCCCGTGGACCTCGTCATCATGGTGGATGTCTATCACGAGTTTGACCACCCGTGGGAGATGATGGACGCCATCTGCCGCCGGCTGAAGCCCGGCGGGCGCGTGGTCTTCGTCGAGTATCGCGGCGAGGATCCCGAGGTGCCGATCAAGCCGCTGCACAAGATGACCGAGGCGCAGGTGCGCAAGGAGATGGCCCCGCTGCCGCTGGAGCACGTCGAAACCGTCCGCACCCTGCCGCGCCAGCACCTCATCATCTTCCGGAAAAAGCCGGACCGCTGACCGCCGCGCCCTGCCTGTCAAACGAATGGGGACAGGCGATTGAACCCGAAATCCGAGTTCCGAAAGAAATCCGAAGACCGAAGACCGAAACGCCGCTGGTGGGAAGGTGGCTGACCAGCACAGTTTCACACGAACGGCTGAAGCTCAGTTCGGCCGTCGGATTTCGGGCTTCTTTCGGGTTTCGGGGATTCGGATTTCGGAATTCAGGCTGAAGGTCAGCGTTCCGCTTCATTCGCTTGTCCCCATTCGTTTGACAACCTCGGGCTGGGAGAAAGTTGCGCGGAGACTCCTGCTTTGCCTTGGATGGGCTGCATCCACCCGCTACTGTCCAGCCATGTTCACTCGCCTGATTTTCCTCGCGTGCTTGCTGGTGCTCTCCGGTTCGCTCGCCGCCGCGCCCGCCAGGCCCAACCTCATCTTCATCCTCAGCGACGACCTCGCGCAGGGTGACTGCGGCAGCTACGGGCAGAAGCTCATCCAGACGCCGCACCTCGACCGCATGGCGCGCGAGGGCACGCGCTATACGCAGGCGTATTGCGGCACGACCGTCTGCGCGCCGAGCCGCACGTCGCTGATGACCGGCCTGCACATGGGCCACTCGCCGATCCGCGCGAACCGCGAGGTGCAGCCCGAGGGCCAGAAGCCGCTGCCCGAAGGCCAGTTCACCGCCGCGAAACTGCTCAAGAGCGCGGGCTACGCCACCGCCGCCGTCGGCAAGTGGGGCATGGGGATGTTCGACTCGACCGGCAGCCCGCTGAAGGTCGGCTTCGACCACTTCTTCGGCTACAACTGCCAGCGCCACGCGCACAGCTATTTTCCGACCTACCTCTACAACGACGCCCAGCGCATCGAACTGGCCGGCAACGACGGCAACAAGAAGGTCGAAGGCAAGGGCGCGGTTTATGCGCAGGACCTCATCGCCAATGAGACGCTCAAGTTCGTGAAGGCGAACCAGGGCAAGCCGTTCTTCCTCTACTACGCCATCACGCTCCCGCACGGCACCTTCCAGATCAACGACCAGGGCATTTACCGGGACAAGCCGTGGACCGAGCAGCAGAAGAACTACGCCGCGATGGTCACGCGCCTCGACCGCGACGTGGGCCGGCTGCTCGACCTGCTGCGCGAACTCGGCCTCGCCAAGAACACGCTCGTGATGTTCGCCGGCGACAACGGCTCGTCGTTCAATCCCACTTCTGAGATCGGCCAGCTCTTCGACCAGACGATGGGCGGCAAACTGCGCGGCTTCAAACGCTCGATGTATGAAGGCGGGCTGCGGCAGGCGGCGTTCGCGTGGTGGCCCGGCACCGTGCCCGCCGGCCGCGTGAGCGATGAACCGTGGGCGTTCTGGGATTACCTGCCGACGGTCGCCGAACTCAGCGGCGCGAAAATTCCCTCGGGCACCAAAACCGACGGCCACTCGCTCGCCGCGTTCCTCAAGGGCGGTCCCGCGCCGAAGCGCGACCACTTCTACTGGGAACTGCACGAGGGCGGCGGAACGATTCAGGCCGCGCGCTTCGGCAACTGGAAGGCCGTGCGCAACGGCCCGTCGCAGCCCATCGAGCTCTACGATCTGAAAGCCGACGCCGCCGAGAGCCGCGACCTCGCGAAGCAAAAGCCCGACCTCGTCGCCCGCGCCGAAGCCATCCTCAAGTCCGCCCGCGAAGACCATCCCGACTGGCCGCTGCGCGACCGCCCGCCGGGCAAGGGCAAGGCGAAGGCGCAGAAATGAGCGGTTCGTCCGGTGCGGGCTGGTCAGGGCGGTGACTTGCCTCACCGTCAAGCCCGGTTACTTTCCGCCAATGAATGCCAGTTTTTGCGCCAGACTGTTTGGCTTGCTGTTCATCGCGATGGGCGGGGTGGGCTGGCCTGCGGCGTTCGCCGCCGAGCAGCGCTACCCTGCGCACACGCACGTCGTGGACGTGACGAGGCCGCCCTACGCCGCGAAGGGCGATGGCGTGAGCGATGACACGGAGGCGTTGCAGGCGGCGCTCAACGAGGACGTGGGCCGGCACAAGGTGCTTTATTTTCCCAAGGGCACTTATCTCGTGAGCCGCACGCTCAACTGGCCGAATGAATGGGGCGGGCATCGGAAATGGGGTTTCACCATGCTGCGCGGCGAAGACCGGGAGAAGTCGGTGCTGCGCCTGAAGGACGGGACTTTTACCGATGCGAAAAAGCCGGCGGCGCTGATGTGGTGCGGCGGGTTCGGGAGCGCGGACTGGTTTCACAATCACGTCGAGAACCTGACGTTCGATGTCGGGGCGAACAATGCGGGCGCGGTGGCGCTGCAATTCTACTCAAACAACACCGGCGCGGTGCGTGACTGCCGGTTCGTCGCAGTGGAGGGCAGCGGCGCGGTCGGTCTGGACCTCGCGCATCGCGATATGAACGGGCCGCTCCTCGTGAGCCGCTGCGAGGTCATCGGGTTTCGGCGCGGCGTCACCACGTCGCGCTCGGTGAACAGCCAGACGTTTGAGCAACTCACATTGCGCGGGCAGCGGGAGATGGGCTTTCACAACGAGGGGCAGCAAATCAGCATCCGCGGACTCACGAGCGAGAACGCCGTGGTCGCGCTCGGCACTTACGGGAGGCTGCTGCTCGTGGACGCAAAGCTCACCGGTGGCGCGGCGAAGGCTCCGGCTATCGTGAATTACAATGGCGGGCGCATCTTCCTGCGCGACGTGAAGACGGGCGGCTACTCGCGCGCGCTGGCGGACATGAAGACGCCGGACTTCGCAGCGGCCTTTCGCATCCACGGCGAGGACAAGCCGGGCACGCGGGGGCCGGACCTTGCGGAGTATTCCTCGCACGCGGTGACAACGGCTTTTCCTTCGCCGGCGGAGTCGCTGCGATTGGCGGTGAAGGAGACGCCGCTGCCCGAATGGGAGCCGGCGGAGAAGTGGGCGGTGGTGGATGCCTTTGGCGCGGACCCGTCCGGCAAGAAGGACAGCGCGGACGCCATCCAGCGCGCGATGGATTCCGGCGTGACGACGGTCTTCCTGCCCGGCAGCTACACGGTGAGCCGCACCATCGAGGTGCGCGGAAAGGTGCGGCGCGTGCTCGGCATCAGCGGATGGATGAACTACGGCAAACGCGAGCCGGTGAACCTCCGCATCGGCGATGGCGCGGGCACGGTGTTCGTGGAGAATTTCAGCGGCCTGCACGGCGGCATCGAGATTGATACGAAACGCACCGTCGTGCTCCGCAGCGTGGGCACGCACAGCATCAGGAGCACCGCGCGCAGCGAGGGCGGCGAACTGTTTCTCGAAGACGTGGTGGGCGATGACTTCCGCTTCCGCCGGCAGAAGGTCTGGGCGCGGCAACTGAACATCGAGAACGAAGGCACGCACCTCACCAACGACGGCGGCGACGTGTGGGTGCTCGGCTACAAAACGGAGCGCGGCGGCACGCTCGTCCACACGCTCGGCGGCGGGCGCACGGAAATCCTCGGCGGCTTCAGCTACACGACCACGGCGGGCAAGCTCGCGCCGATGTTCGTGAACGACGAGTCGAGCATCTGGGCCTACTTCGGCGAGATCTGCTACACCGGCGACCCGTTCGCGCAGATTATCAAGGAAACGCGCGGCGGCGTGACGAAGCTGCTCGGCAAGGCCGAAGCCAGCGCCATTCCCTACTCCGGGCGGGTGAAGCAGCCTTCGCGATAACCTGAGAGTCCGCACCACCTCGGTTTATCTCAAAAATGCTGCAACCAGTTCCGCCCTGCGCCGTCACTGAGGGAAATATGCCGTCCCGAGAATGCTTCCCTTCCGCTGCCGCGTTGCTGTTGTCCGCCCTGCTGCTACCGGGTGACCTTCTCGGGGCCGCCACACCGGGGGAGCGGCCGCCGCCGGAGATTGCCGCCAAGGCCAAGCCCGCACTGGACGAGGGCCGGCGCGCGCTTGCCGCTCAGGACGCCGCCGCCGTGCGCGATGCGGTGGCAAAGGCCATCGCTGCGCTGGGGCCGTGGGCGGGCAACCCGGAGACGGCCACGCGCCATTTCCCGCCGGTGGACACGAAGCCATTCGAGGCCACGAAGCTGCGCGAGTGGTGGTTGAAGGAAGTCGCGCGCGGCCGGCGCGGTTTGCCGTGGCGCAAGAATCCCACCGGCGATCCGCGCAAGATGGAGGCCGGTTTGCGCGAGGCCGCGTTTCCGCTCGACGGGCTTGCGCGCACGGCGCTGCTGTTCCCCGAACAGCGCGAGGAGTTGACCAAGGAAGTGCGCGCCGGGGCCGACTGGCTGCTGAAACTCCAGCATGCGAGCGGCGTGTTTCCCTTTCCCGTCGGGCCGGGCTTGAATCCGCGCGAGAAGGTCGGGCACATCGTCGCGCGTGCCATCAAGGAGCATCCCGAGATCGTGGTGAACGACTGGATTCCCGACGACCGCGACGACGGCGGGCTGCAATTTGACCACGGTCTGTGCGGTCGCGCGCTCGTCGCCGCGTGGGAACTGACGAAGGACGCGCGCTACCTCGACGCCGCGCGCCGGGCCGCCGACTGGGCCATCACGCGCCCGCTCGTCGCGAACTGGAACTACAACGCCTTCAGCGTCGGCCTGCTCGCGCGTGTTGCGGCGGCGACCGGCGAGGCGAAGTATCTCGATGCGGCGGTGAAAAAGGCGGACATCGGCGTGCTGCCCGGCCAGATGCGCGAGGGGCGGTGGTTCGACGCGCACAACGCCTGCGCCGTCTATCACAACATCCTGCTGCGCGAGCTGCTGGAACTCCTCCACGCGCTGCCCGCCGCACACGCCTTCCGCCCCACGCTGCGCGACGCGCTCACGCGCGGGCTGAGCCAGGCGGCGGAGGAAACTTTGTCCCAAGGTTTCACCGGAACGTGGACGGACAACTTCGCGCGCGGCCTCCATTGGATCGGCGAGAACGCCAAGTGGCGCGATGCCCTGAACGCGAACCTCAACGCCAGCGGCAAAAACGGCGCGCCCACGCCCGGCCTTTCCATCATCGCTGTGCTCGAACTAGCCACACGACAAGCAGCGCGACCATGAACGCATCCCTCCACCGCTCCACTGCTTCACTTTTCCTCGCATTCGTCGCCTGCCTGTGTCGCCTCGCGCCCGCCGCCGAGCCGCCCATCACCTTTCCCGCCGACGGCGGCGTGCTCGACGTGCGCGCGTTCGGCGCGAAGCCGGACGATGAGGGCGACGACACCGCCGCCATCCAGAAGGCGCTCGACGCGCATCCCAACGGCAACCGCATCATCCACCTGCCGCCGGGCAAATGGATCGTGCGTGACACGTTGAAATGGCCGCAGGGCGAACGCGGCGGACTGGAACAGAAGCGCACCATCCTGCAAGGCGCGGGGCAGTCGCTCACCATCCTGCAACTGCCCGACGCCACGCCCGGCTTCACCGACGCGGCCAAACCGAAGGCGATGGTCTGGACCGGCAACAAACCCGCGCAACGCTTCCGCAACGCCGTGCGCGACCTGACCATCGCCGTCGGCAAGGGCAACGCCGGGGCCATCGGGCTGCAATTCAACGCCAGCAACCAGGGCACGATTCGCAACCTCACCCTCCGCGCCGCCGAAGGGGCCGGAGCCATCGGCCTCGACATGGGCTTCACGGACGAAATCGGCCCGCTGCTCGTGCGCGGCCTCGTGGTCGAGGGCTTTGACCTCGGCATCAGCACCAAGTGGCCGGTCAACTCCGTGACCTTCGAGCACGTCGCGTTGCGCGGACAGCGGCGGTTCGGCTGGTGGAATTATCACCAGATGATTTTTGTGCGCGGCCTCGACAGCGAGAACGCCGTGCCTGCCATCTACAACGAAAAGGACTCGTTGGGCACCGTCACGCTGCTGGACTCGCGCCTCGTCGGAAAGGGCACGGGGCCGAAGACGCCCGGCATCCTCAACGAACGGCAAGCCTATTTCCGCAACGTCCACATCAGCGGCTACGCAAAGTCCGTGGACAACGCGGACAAGGGCCGCGACAAGGGCGACGTTGACGCCGCCGGCCTCACCGCGGAGGACACGTCGCACAAGAGCGTCACCGGCCTGTTCCGCAGCATCCCGGACAACACCTTCGCCTCGGCGGGGAAAGTCGCGCACCTGCCGGTGAAGAAGACGCCCGTCGTCGCGTGGGGCGACCCGGCGAAGGATTGGGCGAGCATCGTGAAGTTCGGCGCGGACCCGACGGGCAAGGCCGACGCGAGCGCGGCGTTGCAGGCGGCGATTGATTCCGGCGCGCGCACGGTCTATCTGCCCGCCGGGATGCGGTTCCAGTTCAACGGCACCGTGGAAATCCGTGGCCCGGTCGAGCGCGTCATCGGGTTGGAAGGCGTGTTCCACACCGACGGCAAGGCGGTGTGGAAGCTGGTGGACGGCCGGCACCCGCGCGGTTTGCCCGATGCGAAGACCGTCATCATCGAACGCATGAGCGGCACCAGCGGCGGGCACGGCATCCCCGTGCGGCACGAATCAAAGCGCACGCTCATCGTGAGCAGCGTCATCGGCTTCGGCGTCGAGGGCCACGGTAGCGGCGACATCTTCCTCGACGACTTCTGCGGGACTTTGAACCTGCACCGGCCCGGCCAGGGCGCGTGGTGCCGCCAGCTCAACACCGAGCACACGGGCACGATGCTGCGGAACAACGGCGGCAAACTGTGGATTCTCGGCATGAAGACCGAGAAGATCGGCACCATCATCGAGACGCTCAACGGCGGCGTCACCGACGCGGCGGGCATCTTCATCTACTCGAACCAGGGCTGGGACGAGAAAGTCCCGGCCTTCATCATCCACAACAGCACCGCCACGCTCGCGGGCATCAACGAGCGCAACTACAACCGCCAGCCCGTCTCGCTGTGGTTCCGCGAGACGCAGGGCGCGGAGACGCGCGAGTCGAAGGAGCCGGCGTGGGTGTATCTGAGCCGGTGACACGCGTGTGGCGGCCAACTGCACAAACCGATTTCGAGACCGACCGCGCCGGCCGGGCCGCAGACGGGGAGGGGCCGGCTGGCTCATGTGTTTCGTGCCCACCGCGCGAGGTCATTTGCCGCCACCACTGCGCGCCGGCAAACCGTTGCGGTGGGCATGGATGGTTTGCTGTGGTGGCAACCGAGCCGGGACAAAGGGTCGGCTCCCGGACTGGGAGCGAGCCGGGGCGTTTCACGAAAAGAGGCTGGTCAAAGCGGCGGCGCGAAATTGGAAAATCTTTTCGATGTCCGGACGCACAAACCATCGGTGCAGCAGCCAGTCGAAGGGCACGGCGTAGCGAACCTGATCCCGAACCAGTGTGCCGCCGTCGAGCGGCTCGAACGTGTGCTCGTGAATCCACTGCCGATACGGGCCACGCACCTGCTCGTCCACGAAGCGGAGCGGCGGCTGCCATTCCCTGATGAGCGTCCGCCACCGCAGCGGCAGGCCGCGCACCCGCAGTTGGTAGTCAATGAGCGTGCCCGCCCGCATCGCCAGCGGCCGGGGCGTGACGATGCGAAAGTGCAGCCAGGGCGGAGTGATGGCGTCGAGGTTCCCCGCGTCGGCGAAGAACGGGAAAAGCTCGCCCGGCGACAGCGGCAGCCGGAGTTCGCATTGAAATTCGCGCACGCGCACGGGAAGCCTCCAGTTCACTCGCCACCCTCTGTCCGCAGCATCACCTCGTTGCGGCGCAGAAAGGAGGGTGTCCACGGCGGGTCGAAATAGCCATACACGGGCGACGACCGCACGCCGAGCTTCTCCATCTCGATCCACGCGCGCAAACGCGCCAAGGATTCAGCTTCCTTCGTCGCATTGCGCCCGCCGCGGTAGCGCAGCACGGCGAACCGCCCCGCCGCCAGTTCGCGCACCGTGACCGGGCCGGCGGACGGCCTGGGCACTTCGGCTGTTTTGAGCTTGGCGGGCATCACAAACGCCATCGTCGCATTTGTCCCGCTGCCGGACATGAAGACCGGCGTGGTCATGGCGATCTTCTGCCCCGCCTCGTTCCCGCCGGTGATGAACTGGAACAGCCGCCGGAAACTTCCGTCGGCACCGTCGCGTCCGTCGGCGGCCATCGGCGTTTCCACCACCGTGAGCGCGGGGTAATCCCGCAGCTCGAATGGGCCGTCCGCCCGCACGACCGTGTAAGGCGCGGACTCGTAACCCGCGCGCGTGGCTTGACAGCCGCCCAGAACGGCAGCCATCAAACCGGCAGCCACCAGTCCGGCCATTGCAACTGCTCGCTTGCGCGGGCTCATGGCCAGCCTCCTTCGAACCAGGGCAACCCTGCGAGTTTCAGCAAAGTTTTCATCGTGACGGGGGGGAGGCTCAGGCGGCGATGGGCATCGTCTCCCGCTCTTGGATAAGTTGGCGGAGTTTTTGCAGCGCCAGGTTCTGAAGCTGACGAATGCGTTCCCGCGTCACCCCGAAGCGCCGGCCGATGGTGCGGAGCGTGAGCTTGCCCGAGTCGCCGAGGCCAAACCGCTGCTGGAGGATCATCCGCTCGCGCTCCGGCAGCCGAGGAACCAGTTCGTGGACCAGTTCATGCAAATCGCGACGGGCCAGGGCCACGGCGGGATCTGCCTGGCTCGAATCGGGCACCACATCTGCGAGGCGGCTGCTGTCCGCGTCGCCCATCGGCGCGTCGAGCGAGGCGGGGGGCAGCGCGGCGTTTTGGATTTCCACGACGCGCGGGAGGCGCAGGCCGGTCTCGGCGGCGAGTTCGGCGGGGGTTGGTGCCCGGCCCAGTTCCCTTTCGTAGCGCTCGGCCACCCGGCGCATGGCCCAGATTTTTTCCAACGTGTGCGCGGGCACGCGGATGGTTTTGGACTGGTTGGTCAGCGCGCGGCGGATGGACTGCTTGATCCACCAGGCACCGTAGGTGGAGAGCTTGCCGCCCTTGGCCGGATCGAAGCGCTCAACCGCTTTCATCAATCCAAGGTTGCCCTCGTTGATGAGGTCCAGCAGCGGCAGGCCGCAGCCCTCGTAGTTGTGGGCGATTTTTACGACGAGGCGGAGGTTGGCGCGGATCATGTGTTCGCGGGCCGCAGCGTCGCCGTGCCGGATGCGTCGGGCCAGTTCGATCTCCTCCTCCACGGTCAGGAGCGGCACCTCGATGGCGTCACGCAGGTAGCGGGCGAGCGGGGTGACCATTTCCGGGCGATCCATGGTTAGCTCCAAGGTGGCCGGGCGCACGTCCGGGTCGCGCGGAACTTCCGGCGGTTTGGGCGCGGGCGACGGATCAATCCGCTCGGTGGACGAGGAACGGGCTGGAGCCGGTTGGTTGGTTACGCGTCGGCGAGCAGACGCGCGGGGGAACAATTTCACCGCTTGGACGGATGTGTTGCGGGCGCTGGGGTGGGATCTAGGAGCACGTTTTAGTTTCATTGTCTAACTAGTGTCTCAAACAATGACATCTGTCTAGTTTTTGTTCACTTAAGCCTGCTACGTAGATCATCGCTTAATTTACTGCTATTTCGCCACTTTTCGGTCCGCTCAGCTTGGACGAGGGTTGAAAGTTTTGCTTCTGTCGAGATTCTGTCTACTTTTCGCGAGTGCATGATGTTAGTCATTCGATACGCGTGGCGGCCAAACGAACCGGCCTAAGCCCTCATGTGATTCGCATCTGGGAGAAGCGCTATGGCGTGGTGGAGCCAGGTCGCACGGATACCAACCGCCGGCGTTACACGGATGCCGAGATCGAGCGGCTCGCGCTCCTCCGGCAGGCCACTGAGGCGGGGCACAGCATCGGCACCGTGGCCGCCCTGCCGAGCGAGCAACTGCGGGAAGTCCTGGCGGCGGATCGCCGCGCCCAGCCCGTCAGTGCCGCCGCGCGGCCGGCCACTGACTGGGTGACGCGTGCCTTGGAAACCGTCCGCCGGCTGGATGGGGCCGCTCTGGAGGGCGTGCTCCAGGCCGGAGCCGTCGAACTGGGACACCAAGGCTTGCTCTGCCAGCTCATCGGCCCGCTGGCCAGCGCGCTGGGCGAGCATTGGCAGCGGGGCGAACTCACGGCCGCGCACGAGCACTTCGCCAGCGCGCACGTAAAGGGCTTCTTAAGCCACGTCACCCGACCGTTTGCCTGGCGGGAAGACGCACCCCGTCTCGTGGTCGCCACGCCTGCCGGGCAGCTCCACGAACTGGGCGCGGTCATGGCCGCCTCCGCGGCGACCAACGCCGGCTGGAACGTCACCTACCTCGGCCCGAACCTGCCGGCCGCCGAAATTGCTGGCGCGGCGCGGCAACGCCGGGCGCGGGCGGTGGCGTTGAGCGTGGTCTACCCGGCGGACTGTGACCGCCTGCCGGAGGAATTGCGCCAGCTACGCCGCAGCCTGCCGGCCGACACGGCGCTGCTCGTGGGGGGGCGGGCGGCGGGTGGCTATGCCTCGTGCTTGCGCGACTTGGGAGTGCAGCTCATCCACGATGTGCCCGGGTTGTGCGCGGAATTGGAACGACTGCGGCAGCGCACTCAGGAGGTCTGAATGCACGGGAGCCAATCCCCAAGCCCGACCGATTTTCGGCCGGGTGGGGGGGAGTTGCGCCATCACGCCCGTTTGACAAAGGCAACTTCGCATCTATCTTCCCCGCCGTTTGCGCTCGCACGAGCGCCGTCGGGGATGAGCGCATCCCGACTGCGGGCTGGATATTCGCACCAAGCATGACGACCGACAGGCACGGACAAACACACGAAGCGGGCGGTCCGCCTTCGCCCGCCCGGCGGTTCTTTGCCTTCCTGCGGCCGGAGCGGCGGGAGATCGGCGGCATCATCTTCTTCTCGGTGATCGCGGGCCTGCTGTATCTGGCCACGCCGCTGGCGGTGGACGCGGTGGTCAACAACGTCGCCTTCGGCGGGGAGCAGCTGGTGTATGTGCAGGCGCTGGTGGTGCTGTCCGTGGCGCTGCTGGCGTTGCTGGCGTTGCTGGCGGTCATCCGCGCGACCCAGGATTACGTGATGGAGCTGGTGCAGCGGCGCATCTTCGTGCGCATGGCGGCGGACCTCGCCTACCGGTTGCCCCGCGTGCGGATGGACGCGCTGGACAGCCGGCAGGGACCGGAGCTGGTGAACCGGTTTTTCGACGTGGTGACGCTCCAGAAGAGCGCCAGCGGCCTCCTGCTGGACGGCATCAACGTGGTCTTCAGCACGCTCATCGGGTTGGCGGTGCTGGCGGTGTATCACCCGCTGCTGCTGTCCTTCGCGCTGGGCCTGCTCGCGCTGATCGCGCTGGTCGTGTGCGTTCCGGCGCGGCGCGGCGTGCGGTTGAGCGTGCGCAAGTCCTACGCCAAGCACGCGGTCGTCGGCTGGCTGGAACAGATCGTGATGTTCCCGCTGCTGTTCCGCACGCGCGGCGGCGCGGAACTGGCCTGCCAGCGGGCGGACGCGCTGCTGCTGGAATACCTCGCCGCGCGCCGCGCCTACTTCCGCGTGCTGATGACGCAGGTCATCGGACTGCTGGCGATTCAAGCCCTGGCCAGCGCGGCGCTGCTCACGCTGGGCGGGTGGCTAGTGCTGCGCGGGCAGTTGACGCTCGGCCAGTTGGTCGCCAGCGAGCTGATCCTCGCCGCCATCGTCGCCGCGCTGGGCAAGCTCGGGAAGCACCTCGAGAACTGGTATGAGGCCCTCGCCGCCGTGGACAAGCTCGGCTACCTCGTGGATCTGCCCGTGGAACGCGAGTCGGGCGAAGCCCCCACGCCCGCGCCCGGTCGGGGGCTGGCGGTGGAACTGCGCGGGGTCACGTTCGGCTATCACCCGGCGCATCCGTTGCTGGATCGGCTCACCCATTCGCTGCCAGCCGGCGCGCGGGTCGGGCTGGTGGGCGCGGCGGGCCACGGGGCCAGCACGTTGCTGGACATCCTCGCCGGGCTGCGCTCGCCCTCCAGCGGCACCACGTTGCTCGACGGCCTGGATCTGCGCCAGTGGCGGCTGGATGCGGTGCGGCAGGAAGTCGCGCTCGTGCGCGGCCACGAACTGGTGGGCGGCACGGTGGTGGAGAATATCCGGCTCGGCCGCGCTGACGTCAGCTTGCAGGACGTGCAGACCGCGCTGCAAAAGGTCGGCCTGCTCGACGCGCTGCTGCGGTTGCCGGACGGCTTGGCGACCCGCCTCCAGCCCGGCGGCACTCCGCTCTCGAGCGCGCAACGCAGCCTGCTCATGCTCGCCCGCGCCATGGTGGGCCGGCCACGGCTCCTTTTGGTGGACGAGACGCTCGAAGGCATGGACAGCGAGTTTCTGCCCGGGCTTGAGGCGCTGCTCTTCGACCCGGCCCGGCCGTGGACGCTTATTCTGGTCACGCGCGACCCCGACCTGCTCGCGCGTTGCGACACCGTGATCCACCTCGGTGAATGCCACCTGAGCCAGCCCGGCCACGGCCCGGCCAATCCCGTCCCCGCATGAGCGCCGTCCCAGAACCGCACACGACCAGTGGTGACGCGATGCCGATGCTGGATCATCGCTCCGGCCTGGTGGCATTGCGGCAGGCCCGGCCGTCCCGCTGGGTGCGGTGGTTCGGGCGCTTGCTGGCGGCGGGCTTTGTGCTCGTGGTGGCCGGGGTGTTGTTTTTGCCTTGGCGGCAGTTCGTCAGCGGCACCGGCCGCGTCGTAGCTTATGATCCCTTGGAACGCGCCGTCACCGTCGAGGCCCCGCTCGCCGGCCGCGTGTTGAAGGCCCGCGTGCTGGAGGGCCAGATCGTCGCGGCGGGCGACGTGCTCTTCGAGCTGGCGGACAACGACCCGAACCTGCTGGCGAACTTGCAGCGCCAGCGCGAGGCCACGCTGGCGCGGCGCGAGGCCACCCGCACGCGGATCGAATCCTTGCTGGCGCAACAGAAGGAGCAGGAGCGCGCCCTGCCGCTGGCCATCGCCGCCGCCCGCACGCGGCTGGCCGCCGCGAAAGTCACGGCCGACACGGCGCGGCAGCAATACGAGCGCATCAAAGCCTTGTTCCAAGACCAGCGCGGCCTGGCCTCGCAGCGCGACTATGAACTCGCGCTCCTGGAGCGTGACCGGCAGGCGGCCGAACTGGAGCGCGCGCAAGCCGAGCTGGACCGCACGCCCGTGGACCTACAGGCCGCGATCAGCGGCACGACGGCCCAGCGCGACTCCGCGCGCGCGGAGCTGGCGGCGGTGGAGCAGTCGCTCGTCGCGCTGGACATCCAGATCAGCCAGACACAGATGCAGCGCGTGACCGCGCCGCGCGCCGGGGTGGTGTTCCGCGTGCAGGCCACCGAGGGCACGTTCCTGCGCGCCGGCTCGCCGCTGTGCACCATCATCGCGCGGACGGAGACCCGCATGGCCGAGCTGTGGTTGAGCGGGCTGGACATGCCGCTGCTGACGCCGCGCGAGGTGGACGCGACGGGCAAGGTGGTGCGCGAAGGCAGCTCCGTGCGGCTGCAGTTCGAGGGCTGGCCGGCGCTTCAACTCGTCGGCTGGCCGAGCCTGGCGCGCGGCACGTTCGGCGGCGAGGTTGTGCTGGTGGATCCCACCGACAACGGCAGGGGCAAGTTCCGCGTGCTGGTCGCCGAGAAGCCCGACGTGGTGCGCCGCGCCGCCGGGAGCGCCGAGACCGTTCCCTGGCCCGCGCCGCGCTGGTTGCGGCAGGGCGTGCGCGTCAACGGCTGGGTGCTGCTGCAACAGGTGCCGCTGTGGTTCGAGGTCTGGCGGCAGATGAACGGCTTCCCGCCGGTGCTGACCGAGGAGCAACTGGAGCCGAAGCAATGAACTGCGCGGCCCGTTTGCTTCCGTGGCTGTTCGCCGGCTGGCTGCTGGGCGGCGGCGCGCCGCTGCGCGCGGAAACGCCGCCCCTGCTGCTCGGCGACGTGCTCGCCAGCGTGACCAACCAGTATCCGCCGCTGCTGGCCGCGCTGATCGAGCGCGACGTCGCCGCCGGCCGGCTGCGGAGCGCCAACGCGGTGTTCGACTTCAACGTCTTCGCCCGGATCTTCAACAACCCCAGCGGCTACTACGACTCGACCACGGTGGACACCGGCTTCGAGCAGTTCACCGGCTGGTGGGGCAGCACGATCTTCGGCGGCTACCGGCTCACCCGCGGCGGCGCGCTGCCGGACTACGATCCGCTCCGCACGCAGGGCGCGGGCGAGCCGCGCGCGGGCTTCCGGCTGCCGCTGCTGCGTGACGGGGCGATTGACCGCCGGCGCGCCGCCGTGCTGAAGGCGCGGCTGGACCAGGAGCTGGCCGACCCGTTCATCCAGCGGCAGCACCTGGACTTCATCCGCGCGGCGACCGTCGGTTACTACGCGTGGTTCGCGGCCGGGCAGCGGCTGCGGCTTGCCGAGGAATTGCTCCGCGTCGCCAACGACCGGGGCGGCTCGCTCACCAACCAGGTCAACGCCGGCCTCATCCCGCGCATCACGCTCAAGGACAACGAGCGGCTCATCGTCGCCCGGCAGCTCGCGGTCACGCAGGCGCGCCGGCGCTTCGAGGCCGCCGCCCTCGCGCTCTCCTTGTTCCACCGCGACGCCGGGGAGTCGCCCGTGATCGCCGGGCGCGAGCGGCTGCCTGCCGCGTTCCCTGACGCGCCGCCGCCCGACCCCGCGCGCGTCGAGGCGGACATCCGCGCGGCCCTCGCCGCGCGGCTCGAGCTGCGCCGTCTCCAGCTCGCGGGGGAAAAGCTGGGCGTGGATTTGCGCCTGGCGCGCAACCAGATGCTCCCGCAACTGGACGCGGGCGTGAGCGTCTCGCAGGACCTCGGCCGGCGGCTCTACAAGGACAAGAGCGAACTGGAAACCCAGCTTGGCCTCGAGTTCCGCCTGCCCCTGCAACGCAGCGAGGCGAAGGGCCGCGTGGCCGAGGTCAACGCGCAACTGGAGCAGTTGCTCAACGAGGAGCGCTTCGCCCGCGACCGCATCGCCGCCGAGGTGCGCGACGCCGCGTCCGCGCTGGCCGCCGCGCATGAGCAGATTCAGCAGGCCGGGCTGAACGCGACGCTGGCCGCCGAGTTGCAGGCCGCCGAGGCCGAGCGGCTCCGGCGCGGCGCGTCCGACCTGCTCGCGCTGCAACTCCGGGAGCAGGCCGCGTTCGACGCGCGGGTCACGGCGGTGGACGCGCTGGCCGAATACTTCCGCGCCTTGGCGGACTACCGCGCGGCCACGGCGCAGGACGGCCGGCGCGCGGCGGCCGGCGCTCCTTGAGCACCCGCCAGCCAGCCGGACACCGTGGGCTGCGTTCGGGTTGATGCCCCGTGCCGCTGGTTCGTGCCGCAGCTCGACATCCGAAACCGCCCCGCTTCACAACGGCATCGGGCTTCGGAGCGTGGCATTGACCTACCGGCCCGCCTCGCACTTGAGCCACGCCGCCGGGAGGGGCTGGCGTTTCCCGTCCGGCGCGGTCACTTCGAGGACGGGGGCCTCGCCCTTCCAGACGACCCACGGCGTCGGGTAGCCGCGCCAGAGGCCGGGATTGTGGACAGTGCGGTCGCGGTGGCGCGCGTCGGCGAAGGTGACGGTGAGGCGGTGCAGGCCCTTCGCGAGTGGCACGGTCCACGCGCCGAGGCCGTGCCAGCCCTGTCCGAGGCTCCACTCCTCGCCGTCCACGAACACACGCAGGTCGTAGCCCGGCTCGCAGGTTGCGCCGATGTATTCGGGCGGCGCGTGGAAGGTGTAGAGGCCGTCGGCGGGCGCGTCGAGCCAGCCGCTTTGCCGCACGCTGAACGGGCCGTCGCCCGCGCGCATCGAAACGTCGAGCGGGCGCGCGGTGGTGCCGGTTGTCTTCGCGGGCAGCACGGCGGGCAGGTGCAAATGGCTGAACAACGCGAACCAGGTGCCTTCGCAGTATTCCCAGCGCAGGCCGGGCGCGAGCCGGCCGGCCGCCGGCGCGGCGGGCTTCAACGGGCGTTTGAAAAACTCGCCCTGGCTGATGACGGTCACGTCGGTGCCGGCGGCGGTGAAGGGAATCTCCGTCACGCCGGGGCGGAACGCCCGCGCTCGCACGGTGGCGGAATCGGCCAGCGCGAACGGCGCGGTGTAGCGCGGCGAGCGGCGCGTCGGCTCCGCGCCGTCCAGCGTGTAGTGAATCTCGACGCCCGGCGTCGCGCTCGCGAGCGTGACGGTGGCGCGGTCGGTGAAGACGTTCGCGGCGGGGCCGATGGTGACGGGGCTGATGGGCCGGTGAATGGGCCGCACCTCCGCGAACTGGCCGTCCCTGGCCGTGAACTCGAAGTCAACCGCCGCCGCGCCCTTCGCACCGAGCGCGAGGCCGCTCGTCTCCCGCGCCGTTTCGTGGACGAGCAGCGCCTCGGCGGTGAGCGTGATTCTTCCGACCGTGAGTGGCTGCGGCGTCTGGCTGACGAGCCAGGTCAACTTGGAGCCATCGCTCAAATCCGCCGTGAAACCGGCGCTGGTGCCGCTCGACAAATCCCGCGCCGATTTCACGCGCGCGTCGCCGTCCCGCGCGTGCGACTCCAGCAGCGACGCGACCACCACGCCGCCCGGCGATTGCGCGCGCAGCACGCGCTCCTCGCCGACATAGGCGGGCGGGCCGAAGTCCGCGCGCGTGGTGTGCGTGTCCGGCGCGGCGGCCTTGCCAGCAGGCTGCCATGCGAGTTTCACCGGGCTGAAATGCCGCACCGTCGCGCCGGGCGCGGAGCCGTTGCGCAGCGTGAGCGCTGCCCCGTCGAGGCGCACGGCCTGCGCGCCCTTCGTCGGCTTCTTTTCATCGCTTGGCGACCACGCGAGGTAGGACCAATCAAACGCGTGTTGCGCCGGAGCCTTCGCCGCCTTGCCTGTCGCCGTCGGTGTCGCGACCACATCCGCCGTGACGAACAGCCGCGCGCCGCGCACCTGGGCCACCAGCCGCGTCGCGCGCACGCCGCGCACGCTCGCGCCCTTCTCCACGAGCCGCCGCTCCTTCTGGTTGACCCCGAGCGTCGCGTAGTCGCCCTCGTAAAACGCCTCCGCGAGGTCGAAGCGCGCCGACGTGTGCCAGCGCGCGGGCACGGGCGTCTCGCTGGCGGTGGTGAGGCGCTCGGTCTTGCTGCCAGGCGCGAGCGTCTGCTTCCCGAGGTCGGGGCACTGCGCGTGGCCGTTGACGAGCACCGGCCGTGCGTGCAGCAGCGGCGCGGCGTGGTCCCACCAGCGGAACTCCGTGGTCCAGTCGCGGCCGTTCGCCTCGGGGTGGCCCGTCGGCTGGCCGAGGAGGTTGAGGAACGGCGCGTCCGGCTCCCAGCTTCCGCGCAGGTAGGCGAGGCCCGCGTAGGGCATCCAATCGCTGACCGTGCGCGGCGGCGCGAACTGCGGGCCGTAGAACTTGACCACCTGCTCGCGCGCCGCCTTGCGCGCGGGCGAGAGCTGCGCCGGGTCGCGGCCCGCGCCGAACATCGCCTGGAAAATGCCCTTCATGTCCGGCTCGTGGTAGATGGGCCGCGCGTCGAAGGTCGGGCGCGGAATCATGTTGCCGATGCGGCAGATGTTCTCGGTCGGCCCCCACACGCGCTCGAACTGGTCGGCGAAGTTGTAGCGGTGCCCCATGCCGTTCGGCGCGGGATGGCGCGCGAGGTAGCGGAGCATCTGCGCGAAGCCGTCCTCGAACTGCGCGCGATACGCCGGCGTGAACCACGCGGGCCGGTCCTTTTTCATCTGCTCGTAAAACACGCCGAGGCGCAGCGCCATGTCGAGATGGCCCTCGTCGCCAATCTCCTGCATCGAGCCGTCGCGTGTGAGGTTGAAGGTCCACACGCGCCGCCAGTGCTCGGCGTTCTCGCGCCCGAGGCGCTGGCCGGCGTGGAAGTCCGCGAGCACCTGCCCGGTGATGTAGGCGGAGTTCAGCGCGTTGAACGTGTGGTTGAACGCCGTGCGCCGGCAGGGCCACCAGTAGGCGGGCGGGTATTCCTCGACCACCACCATGAGCAGCCGGGCGAGTGTCGCGCCGCTGAGGTGCTTCGCCAAATCGGGCCGCGCCTTCGCCGTCTCCGCCAGTTCCGAGGCGAGGTGGTTGAACTCCTGCGGCGTCTCCTTCACGAAGTAGTCGCGCAGGTCCACCGCCGCGCGGGCGAAGTCACGCTGGATGTTCATCGCCCAGTCGTCGTTGAGCGCACACCACTGCGCCAGGTGGCGCGGGTCGCCGCCCGTGCGGTAGCTCGTGAGCAGCGCCCGCGTGGCCGCGCCCGCCAGCAGCCATGCGCGCCGCGCCTCGACGGCCTTCTTGTCGCCCGCGTCCACGCCCGCCCAGTCCACGCAGCCCGGCGTGAACCGCAGCGCCAGCACGCCACGCTCGAAGCTCACCAGCACGCCGCGCAGCAGGTCGTCCCCCTCGCTCCCGCAACGGCGGGCGTCGCGCGCGTGCTCGTGCAGGAAGGTGACGCGCTGGATGCGCGCAAGCCAGTGGTCGCGGAACGCATCGAGCGCCGCTTTTGGTTCGCCGCGCTCGAACTTCGCCCGCACCGCCGCCAGCTCCGGCCGGGACAAATCCACGCGCGCGAAAAATTCCCGCGCCAGCCGCGCGAGGCCCTCCGGCGAGTTGCGCCGCTCAAACGCCGCCAGCCGTGCCACCGCGTCCGGCGGGCGCGCCATCGGCTCCGCTTCGAGCAGGTCCGCCACCGGTGCCCATTGCGTCTCGCCCGGCGCAACCACGCGACCCGCGAACGGCCCCGGCTTCGCCCCGAGCGGCACCGCCACGAAGCCGCCCTTCGCCTCGCTCACGTCGTATTTCTGCGCGCACACCACGCGGCGCTGCGCGTCGAGCACGCTCACCAGCCGCACGCCCCGGTCGGCGTAAGTCGGCGTCGGCCCCTGCCACACCACGACCTTGTCCAACGCGAGCGCCGCGCCAAAGTCCAGCTCCACCCACGGGCCGACCGCGTCCACCAGACCCATCGTCACGCCGCGCTCGGTCATGTCGTGTTTGCCGTCCACGAGCTGTTTCGCGTTGTTCTTGTCGTTGATGTCCACGCCCTTGAAGCCCACGCCCGCGAACTTCGCCTGCCGCGCGACATTTTTCCCGCCGGCGAACACCTCGATCTCATGCGCCACCATCCGCTCTGACACCGGCGCATCCAGTCGCACATAACGTCCGGTCACGGCGGCGTGGGCCACGCCGGACCCGGCCAGCCAAAGCGCGACGAAGCAAACGGGGAGCGACGACAGGGAGCGGCTGAACAGGCGCGGTGTCATGGGCGCAGTGTAACCGCGCGGGCCGCGCCGGGCGCGAGCTTTTCCCTATCGGGAACGCACCGGCACCGTTCGGAAACACACCAGCCCCGGCCGGCGCATGACGGAGGCGGGCCGCTTGCCAGCCTCGGCGCGCTGCCGCTACGCTGCGGGCGGTGCGTCTGCTTGACCGCTATCTGCTGCGCGAGCTGCTGGTTCCCCTGCTTTACTGCCTGGGCGGCTTCCTCATTTTCTTCGTCTCCGCCGACCTGATGAACGAGCTGCCCATGCTTCACGGCAAGGGCCTCAACGGCTGGGACATCGCGGAATACTACGTGTTCAAGACGCCGGAGCTGCTCCCCACCGTGCTGCCGATGGGCCTGCTGCTGGCGCTGCTCTACGCGCTCGCGCAGCACAACAAGCACCACGAACTGGTCGCCATCCGCGCGGCGGGCGTGAGCTTGTGGCGGCTGGCCGCGCCGTATCTGGTGGTCGGTGTCTTGGCCAGCGTGGCGTTGTTCATCGCGAGCGAGGTCGTCGGCCCGCGCGCGCAGGAGGCGGCCGAGGACGTGTTGAACCGCTACCGGAACAAGCTCGAACAGCAGACGGAGCTGCAATGGAAGCGCGAGGTGAACTTCAACAACGACGTGGCCGGCCGCGAGTGGAAGATCGGCGCGTTCGGCCTGGTGTCGCACGAAATGCTGCGTGTGAACGTGACGTGGACCGGGCGCGACAACATCCGCCGCGTGCTCTTCGCCAACCGCGCCGGATTCACCAACGGCGTGTGGCACTTCACCGACGCGGAAATCTGGGCCTACGAGCCGCCGAACCTCGACTTCCCGCTGCGCACGCGCACCAACCGCGTCGTGTTCGCGGAGCTGGACGAGTCGCCGCGCCTCATCAAGAGCGAAATCAAAATTAGCGCCTTCGCGCGCGACAAGATGGCGAAGAAGCTGCGCTTCAGCCTCGCGGAAATCCTCGACTACCAGCGGCTCCATCCGCACCTGACCGGCAGCAAGGCGGACGAGTTGAGCACGCAGTTCCACGGCCGGCTGGCGACGCCGTTCACCTGCTTCGTCGTGGTGCTGCTCGCGCTGCCGTTCGGGGCAGCGCCGGGTCGGCGCAACGTCGCCATCGGCGTGGCGGCGAGCATCGGCATCGGGTTCGCGTTCTTCGTGCTGTCGCGGCTCTCGCTCGTGCTGGGCACGGGCGGCCATGTGCCGGGTTGGGTGGCGGGCTGGGCGCCGATGGTGGTCTTCGCGGCGGTGGGCATCGAATTGACGAGGAGGCTGCGATGAGAGCGAAGCGCGTGTTGCGTGGTGCGTGGTGCGTGACGATGGCCGAATACGTCTGGCATTTCCGACCCGCGACTGCGCACCAAACACGAAACACGAAACACGAAACACGAAACACGTTCTTGTGAGCACCGAACTCGACCAACTCCGCGCCCGGTGCGAGCGGCTCGAACTGCTCAACCAGGTCGGCCACGTCCTGCGCTCCACGCTCGACGCGCAGGAGGCGCTCCAGCTCATCCTGCGCGAGGCCGTGCGCCTCATGCGCGCGTCCAGCGGTTCGGTCGTGCTGGTGAATCCGACTTCGCGCTTCCTTGAAATCCAGGCCGCGCACGGCCTGCCGCCGGACCTCGCGGATTTCCGGCTGCCCATCGGCGTCGGCATCACCGGCTGGGTCGCGCGCACCGGCAAGCCCGCGCGTGTCGGCGACGTGACCCGCGACCGCCGCTACGTCCGCCTGCGGCTGGAGGTCCACTCCGAACTCGCCGTGCCGTTGCTGCTCAACAACGAGGTGCGCGGCGTCCTCAACGTGGATTCCGAGCGGCTCGACGCCTTCACGGCGGACGACCAGGCCCTGCTTGAGGAACTTGCGCTTCAGGCCGCGCGCGTCATCCAGAACACCTGGCTTTACGAGCAGCTCCGCCTCAAGGCCCGGCTCTTCGAGTCGCTCGCCAGCGTCAGCCAGACCATCAACTCCACGCTCAACCTCGACGACGCCCTCAGCGTCATCACCCGCGAAGCGTGCCAGCTCATGGACGCAAAGATGGCCTCGCTGCTCCTGCTCGATGACAAGCGCGAGTGGCTTGAACTCCGCGCCAGCCACGGCGCGGGCGCGGCCTACTTGAACAAGCCGCGCCTGAGCCTCGCGGAAAGCCTCGTCGGCAACGTCGTGCGCCGCCGCCGGCCCATTCAGGACCAGAACGTGCAGACTTCCGGGCGTTACCAGAATGTCCAGATGGCGCGGCAGGAAGGGCTGGTCGCGCTGTTGAGCGTGCCGCTGCTGTTCGGCGGACAGGCGCTCGGCGTGCTGAATGTCTATAAGGGCGCGCCGCACATTTTCTCCAACGAGGAGGTCCGCATCCTGGCCGCGCTCGCGGAGTTGTCCGGCATCGCCATCGAGAAGGCGCGGCTCTACGAGCGCATCGTGGACGTGGAGGAGCAGCTCCGGCAGAACGAGCGCCTCTCCGCGCTGGGCCTGCTCGCCGCCGAGGTCGCGCACGAGATCCGCAACCCGCTCACGGTGATGAAG
>Ga0172372_10003233_pt1 | contig 24136 bp, 35 predicted proteins | sample LakKiv5m_2_FD_114544 | JGI IMG/M metagenome (GOLD analysis project Ga0172372, IMG submission 114544) | Freshwater microbial communities from Kabuno Bay, South-Kivu, Congo - kab_092012_9.5m | ecosystem: Environmental > Aquatic > Freshwater > Lake | place: Democratic Republic of the Congo...
AGACTTTAAAACTGGACATTTTGTAACTTGGAACGAAATGCAGGCAGAACAATGAAACTATTCGGTCGTACGGGTGGTTATTGGTTGTTTTGGGTCAGCACAATTTACCTAGCATTAGGATTTATTCAAGTGTTTTCATACAAAATTATCCAAGAACCTTGGCTTCAGGTAGGTTATGTGCTAGCAATTAGTTTGCCCTTGTGGATTCCTCCACTGGCTCGTTATTTTAATATGAAATGTATTTGGGAGATTTAGTATGCCAATGGCAGATCCGCGTAGTAGCAGTTTAGAATTTCGCGTAGCTTGTATGTTCTTAGCGCAGGCAGAACAAGAGCTACGTAAGGCGAATAACCCGCTAGCTAAAGAAATCAATCAGTTTTTAGAAGGTGTACTTAAAGAGATGGAGGCAAAATGAGCGACAAAGATAAAGAACAACCTAAGGTTTGGGAAATTAAGTTTGCTCCCGGTGCCTTTGACGACTTTGAAGGTACACAAGAAGAGCTTGATGAGCTAGTGGCTCATATTAAAGAATTAGCGGCTTCGGGTGAACTATTAGAAAATGCCACCGTTGTTAATTTAACTGACGCACTTGATATTGATTTACCGGTAGGCGACTTAGAAGAAATTGACGAAGAAGTATTAGAACTTCTTCCTATGTTAACCTCAGGAAATACAAGGCACTAATATGAGCACAGGTAGAGAAAAAGACCAAAAAGATTTTGATTTAGAGCAGATTGTTGAAATATTTGACACAGCCTTAGAGTCAGATGATCAACGCATTAAGGACGCCTTACGTGCGTTATTGACTATTACTGTGCTGTGTACAGCAGAACGCCCGCAAGAAAAAGTTATGGGCCCATTTGAACGTATGCTAGACGACATGCGTAACTTAAATCGTCGTCTAGGCCGCTTAGAGGATGAAGTACAGGATCTAAGAAACCGTATGCCTACTCCTAGAGCAGAGCCATATCAACCATATAGTCCGCCAACTAATCCTTGGGCACCAGTAACTAGCCCCAGTACAGGTCCTTGGATTGGTACTAACCCGAACGGTCCAAAACCTATGTGGGGGCCAAGTTGGACCAGCGCAGGTGATGATCCCGGATACAAAGGTGCAGGGGGTATGGCATGGGATGGTTTAACACCTACTTCACATAAACTAGCCGAAGACTTTCTTAAAGAATTGGAGAGTAAATAATGCCTTACATTGAAAAAGAAGTTGAAGTTTGGGTGGACCTAGAAGACTTTGACGATGATGAACTAATCAAAGAACTAGATAGTCGTAAAATTGGTTACAATGGTGGTGTTAGGGGTCTTATCTTAAAGATGTACGAGCATCAACAGTTAGGCAAGGACATTCAACCATTGCTTAATGAACTATATTATAGTACAATTAATCGTATACTATGAAACACCGTAAGAAAATTAAAATGAATACCCGTAGACATTATGCACTGTTTAATCAAGAGCTACCTTTTAAAGCAAAGGTAGAACGTGACCGCACGAAGTACACAAGAAAGCAGAAACACAAGAATGCGGATTGAGCATGACTTAGAAGCAGACATGCGCAATAGTGCCTTGATCATGACCAAGGTTAAGAAACATAGTTATGCGCAGAACTTATATGCGGCTATGTGCAACATGCAGTGGCAAAAGACTGACGTATGGCCTGTACTTAAGAATGAGTTATGGTCAATTAGCTGGCGTAGTGCAGGAGGTGTTGTGGCAGAACTACGCGGCGAAGGGGATTATTTAACTTGGTATTGCTCAGGTATACAAGGCGGTGATTGGGCCGACGGTGCTGAGAATCCTGAGTTTGTGCCAGAAGGCACAGTAACAGATGAGATTAGAGCAGATTTGGGTAGCCTAGGTTGGCACCCTGTTCCATGGAGTGATGATGATTTATCGTAGGCGTATAGCAGAAGAGAAATTAGTAAATGTTCCTAATAAGTATCTGCCAGTGATTCGTAAGCGTTGGGGATATGAGATCTACTACCGTTGGTCATGGTGGGGCATCTTTGATCATAAATTAAAAACACATTGGTTTAACCGTTATAAGGACTTTGACATATTATGAAATACGAATCATTTAGTTACACTCCAATTGAATTGGCAGAAAGTATGACTAGTACTGTACACGATACCCTAAACTATCTTGTACGTAACGAATATATTAGTGTAGCAGACTATGAACACTTAACTAGTACACTAGCTGTGTATGCTATGCCAAATCGTAAAGGGTTCGGCAAGAAGTTGTTAGAACGATTTTTTGGCGAGAATGAAAACGATAGTGCGTTTATCTTTCCTATCATTGAAGTTGATCCAGTATATGCTTACAAAAATGAGCGCAATAAAAAAGGCAAGCCTACATTAAATGTAGTCAAAGGCGAGTTTAACAAGGACACTGTAGATGAATAAGTGGGTTCTAATTCCATTAGTTATTGTAGCTGTTCCCATTATAGTTGTTTGGATGTGGATTAGGCATCCTATTCTATGCTGGCGAGAAGCACGTGATAGTTTTAACATGTGCTTTAGAGGTATACATAATGACAAAGATTAGATGGAGTTTGCGCCGTTGTGGTAATTTACTAATTACCTTGTTAGGCATTACTGCTATACTAATGTTTTTCAGTATGTTTCTTATTCTTATGTTGTGGAAATGACCGATAAGATTGTAATTACACCTGAATTATACGAAGCTAACATTCCTAAATGTTGCTTGTATCAAACCTTTGACGATCACAGTGAAATTTTAATGATGTGCTGGAGTTTAGCTAACAGCATTAAACAAGGCAAAAAACCAAACTGCGGCTTTTGCGAATTTAATATCACTGTAACTAAACAACAGCGTGATGAACATTACGCCAAACTAAGAACATTTAATATACTAAAAGATGCTTAAACACGGTGAAGTAAATCCCTTAAATGTACACGGTCTGCGGCAACTAGATCACTGCCCTCCACACTTTGAATGTGTATTATTTGAAAGTTATGTAACTGATAAACAGGTTAGTAACTGGATATATGAAAATTTATCTGGGCGTTTTTATGTTGGGTATAAAGATGTTAAATCTAACGGAGTTAATTTTCAACGTCAATTAAATGTAGGGTTTGAACGCCCGTCTGAAGCTAGTTACTTTAGTCTATTTCTTCCTCAAATTAATACCTTTCCTGCTTAGTAAGAAAATTTTTCCATCGGTCAAATAGTCATTAAATAAAATTAACCCTTAAGGAGATTTTATTAAATGGCTGAACAAGAAGTACAACAAGAAGCAGCTGCTGAACAAACAGCACCTAGCTTAACCCTACAAGATCTAGTGCTAGTAGCACAGATTATTCAAATTGGTAGTCAGCGCGGTATGTTTCGCGCTGAAGAGCTTGCCCAAATTGGCGGCTTATACACCAAACTTATCGCTTTCTTACAAGCGACTGGCGCATTAACATCTGCACCAGCTACAACCGAGGAAACTACAAATGATTAAACACGTTGGCAGACACAATCAACGTAAAGTTGCGATTGTATATCGTCAAGTGCCAGACGAAGCTCACATGGCTCTAGTAATGTATACTGACAATTTACCTATGCTAGTACACGACGAAGCAATGAAAGTATTAGAAAGCGAACTAGGACAAAATGCTAAAGAATTAGCAGATGCTCTATTCCGTCATATTATGCCAGATGGCAATAACTGTCTTACATATATCCACAAAGCTGGTTATCTAAAGAAAGTTCCATGTAACCAAGTTATTGTTACTCCAACTGCCAAAGCAACTGTTCGTTTAGATGAATTAAATGACATGCTTGATAAAATTGAGGCGGGCGGTGAAGCAGCGGCTCGTATGGAAGATATTGATAAAAACCGTGGTGTAAAAGGTGTTCTTCAAGAAGGTCGCGAACTTGGTATGCCTGCACAACCGTTTACAGGTATTCCGTCAACTACATCAGCTGATGTAAACAGTGTGTTAAGTGATGGTGATATTGCACAACAACGTTTAGATCAAGCTAATCGTATGGAAGCTGATGCTAAATCATTATTAGCAGAAGCAAAACGTCTTAAAGCCGAAGCCGCAAGTTTGAAACCTGCAAAAGCTAAAGCACCAGCGAAAGCAAAAACAACAACAGCGAAGGCGACAGATGGCAGAACAACCAAAACCAAAAAAGCCACAGCGTAGTAAAAAAATTACGTTGAATAAAAATAAGAGTTGGAAAGATATAGTTGAAGGTGTTGATAAACGTGAGGTGCCCATTGGTATACTACAAGAAATTGAAGTTAAACTAATCGATGGTACTAAAATTAATATCGACATCAAACAACTAATCGAAGAAGGTATGAACCCTGATGAGATCGAAGGTTTATTAGATAATAAATTTAATGAGCTTGATGCTTATATACACAATGTTGATTTTCTAATAGACATTGCCAAAGTAGTTGATACCGTACAACCCGAAACAGATAAGGTGCTAAAAGGACTATGATTTGCTCAATACTCGCAAGTACCTCCTTAGGGGGTATTGGCAATCGTGGTACTTTGCCTTGGCCTAAACACAGCGAAGATTTAAAATGGTTTAAAGAACATACTACAAATCAATTCGTAGTTATGGGGCGCAACACTTGGGACGATCCTATGATGCCCAAACCATTACCAAATCGTGTAAACTGTGTTGTAAGTAATAATGTTATTCCAGGATATTACAATGTTCGACGACTGCACGGTGATGTTGAGCACGAAATACGTTCTCTAGCTGATAACTTCCCCGATAGGAATATTTTTATTATTGGTGGGAAACAGCTCTACGAATCTACAAATGATTTAGTTCGTCGTGTGTACTTAACTCGCATGAAGGGCAATTATTGGTGTGACACCCGTATTAACCTAGAACGTTATCTAAGTTGTTTCCGTATTAAATCAGTTCGTCCAGGAACTAACTGTACCTACGAAATTTGGGACAGAGTATTATGCTAAACCTCTTGACAGATTACTCAATATCTGTTATACTAATAAAATGAAAATTTATCTTGATGCATTACATCACGTATTAAATCACGGCACTGTGCGAGAAGATCGTACAGGTACTGGAACTATTGGCGTATTTGGTATGCAACAACGCTATGATCTATCACAGGGCTTTCCAGCAGTTACTACTAAGAAACTTGCGTTCAAAGCCTGCTTAAGTGAACTCTTATGGTTCATTGAAGGTTCAGGTGATGAACGCAGACTAGCAGAAATCCTGTATGGCCCAGATACTGAACATAAGCGTACCATATGGACCGACAATGCCCTGGCTAGTTATTGGTTACCAAAGGCTAAGTTTCAAGGTGACCTAGGTCGGGTCTATGGAGTGCAATGGCGAGACTTTGGGGGTGTTGACCAACTACTAACACTAGTAGAAGGTATTAAACAAGATCCCTGGGGTCGTAGACATATTATCACAGCCTGGAACCCAGGTGAATTAGATCAAATGGCCTTACCGCCATGTCATTGTTTTGCCCAGTTCTATGTTTCAGCAGATAATAAGTTATCGTGTCAAATGTATCAGCGCAGTTGTGACCTCTTTTTAGGCGTGCCTTTTAATGTTGCAAGTTACTCACTATTGACCCATATGATTGCACAGGTATGTGGCCTAGGGGTAGGCGAGTTTGTTCACGTACTCGGTGATGCTCATATCTATTTGAATCACGTAGAGCAGGTACAAGAACAACTAAGCCGTGAACCACTACCTGCTCCCACTTTGTGGATTAACCCAGAAGTTACAGACATTCTTAAATTTACTATGGGAGACTTCAGACTTGACAACTACACAAGCCTTGCCTCAATCAAAGCACCAATGGCGGTATAATCGACCTCATAGAGTTCGACTATTTGCTTATAGAAAGCACATCAATGACGTCAAAGGCAACGATACATTATACTTTGAGGCAGCAAAAGAGTTTAGTGAAAGTGATCGCTATGCTTGGGTTGAACGTAACAGTATTAAGTTAGAGTTTGATATTGATAATCTTAGCATAGATTGGTTTAAACAAGTACGCTTTTACGCTGACTTAGACGAAGCACAATATACAGATTATTGTTTACGATTCTTTGACCATCATAATGAGGAATGGAAATGAAAGTAAAAATTGGCAAGTATTTACACTGGTGGGGTCCATATCAACTTGTGGAAGCATTATTCTTCTGGCAAGAAAAATATCCAGAAGATAAATTAGCCCAACGTTGGGACTATCGTTTGTCAGATAAAATGGGCGACTGGTTAGCTGGCACATGGGTAGCAGATGCTTGTTCGTGGATATACAGTAAACGTACCCGCACAATTAAAATACACATTGACCATTACGATACTTGGAGTTTAGATTATACTCTGAGTCTGGTTGCTGTACCTATGCTTAAACAACTTAAGAAAGTTAAACACGGTGCTCCGCTAGTAGATGACGAAGATGTTCCTAAAAATCTACGTAGCACAACTAAGTCAGCACAAAAAGCTAAAAAAGAATCTTGGGATACAGATGGCAATCATTTTAAACGTTGGGACTGGGTTATAGATGAAATGATCTGGGCACACGAACAGATCATTGACGATGATGGTGATAGTAAATTTTATGATCATACACTAGCAGATAATCCCAACGATGATCTTAACACACAGATTCGTAAAATTAAAGTAGATCGCAAAGGATTAAAAGCACATCACGATCGCATCAACAACGGCCTACGCTTGTTTGGCAAATACTATCGCGCACTTTGGGACTAATGAAAGTACTTGTTCATAATTTCTGGTTAGGTGATGTAGAGGATCCAGAGATCTATGCTGCTAAACCTCTATTAGATTTTGAAAAAACTGAAAAAGGACAGTGGCTGTCGGAACATAGCTACAATCAACTGACATACAATATACAGAGTGAATATATAACCTACGGATATAGAGTTATAATTCACGCATGGTTAGATGCTAAAGACCTAACCTACTACAGATTAAAATGGAGTTAACACAATGGCAAACTTAAAAGACCTTATGAAGGCCGCACTAGAAAAGAAACATCAAGAACAGCATCCAGATAATAGCAAGAAAGCTGTAGACAAAGGACACAATCCTAAATCACAAGTAGGAAGTAATAAGCCGGCGAAAAAATCGGCTGGAAGAGGTAGATAATGAAATACTTAGTTACAGGCGGCGCGGGTTTTATCGGCCACAATGTTGTTCGTTTTTTAGAACAACAAGGGCACGAATGCGTAGTAGTTGATTCACTAACAGACTACGGGTTTATTCCTAGAGACGAGATGGATTATTTAAACGAGCATCGACTTAGTCGAGTTAACTCAGAAGTCAATGAAATCGACATACGCCACCCTTATCTATTAGGACATGTGTTCAATGTTGAAAAGCCCGATGTAGTCATACACATGGCAAGTTATCCTCGACAAAAGGTAGTAGAACAAGATCCTTCTCTGGCCAGCGAAGTAATGGCAACTGGTCTAATTAATCTATTAGAACTTAGTAAAAAATACAATATCCGTAAGTTTGTTTACATTAGTTCAAGCATGGTCTACGGTGACTTTACCGCTGATGTAACCGAAGACGCTACCTGCAACCCAATTGGTCAATATGGTATTATGAAATACATGGGCGAAAAACTTGTAGAAGATTACAGTCGACGTGGGTGTTTTGAACATGCGATCATTCGTCCTAGTGCCGTGTATGGCGAGTGGGACGTTGAAGATCGCGTGGTCAGCAAGTTTATGACCAAAGCCATGCGTGGAGAAACACTTAAGGTAAACGGTGCAGGTGAAGTGTTAGACTTCACCTATGTAGAAGATACTGCTATGGGTATTGTATTAGCTGCAACTAAAGACAACGCTAAGGGCATTTATAACATCACACGTAGTGATAACAAGATGTGGAACTTAAAAGAAGCTGCTGAACTTGCTATTCGCATCGCAGGAGACGGTGACTTAGTTGTTGCTGACCGCGACTTGAGTTTTCCTAAACGCGGACGATTAGACATTAGTAAAGCACAACATGAACTAGGTTACAATCCACAAGTAGGTGTAGAAGAAGGCTTTAAGAGATATTATGATTGGTACCAACAAAATCCCGTTCTTTGGTTTAGATCGGCAATACACTAATATCCGCAAAGAAATATTAGAAGCCGCTGATACTGTATATAAGTCAGGGCGAGTTCTTGACGGATACTACACCGACCTGTTTGAAAAAACCATAGCCAAGATGACTGAGCGCAAGTATGCCGTAGCTGTAGGCAGTGGCACTCAGGGTCTTATCTTTAGTCTACGCAGTGTTGACTGGGGTGATCGACATACCCGACACAAGGTGCTTATTCCTTCAGTTAGTTTTGTTGCCACAGTTAATAGTGTACTCGAAGCAGGATTTGATCCTGTGTTCTGCGATGTTGATCCTCGTACAGGGCTTATCGATCTAAATAAAATCCCAGTATCAGCAGATGAACTACATGCTGTGATGTATGTTAATCTATTTGGTAACATCATTGACTATGACCAACTCTTACACTATCAGACGCTATGGGCAGAAAATGATGTACATATTATCGAAGATGCGGCACAGAGTTTTGGCGCCTATTGGCGAGGTATACCTAGTGGCAAACTAGGTGACCTAAGTGTCTTAAGTTTTGATCCTACCAAGAACCTAAACAACTATGGTAGTGGTGGCATGGTGCTTACTGACGATTATGACTTTTACAAAGTAGTTAGAAACCTGCGTGATAATGGTAAGTTTGATGATCACCATATGACTGGCACCAACAGTAAGATGAGTGAAAGCGACTCAGCTCAGATGTTAGTCAAATTAAAATACTTCGATCAGTGGCAGGCTCGTAGACAAACTATTGCCGAATACTACCAGGATCAACTCAAGGATATAGTTGATATACCCCCAGTAGATGATCGTGTAGAACATGCTTGGCACAAGTTTGTTATTAATGTAACCAATCGTAGTAGATTGAAAATGCGCCTGGATGATGCAGGGATTGAAACAAAGATACACTACAGCAAACCCCTACACTTAGAGCCTGTAAGTTTTATATTTGGTGTTGACTTTAATCTAGGTGTGCTAAATGGTGCTGAGGATTTTTGTAAGACTACACTCAGCTTACCTATCTATCCAGAACTAACAGACAGTGAAGTTGAACATGTTGTTGACAGCGTAATTAAGAATATCGCTTAGACCAGTAATCTTTTAACCAAGCCCATTCAAAACTTAGCATTAGCAGATCGTAGTTGCCCTCAACACTATCATAATACTCAACAGCATCTTGTGCTCCAATTAAACTCCATTCGGCATAAGACCCTTCTGCCTTGTGTAACCATGTGTTTAATCTGTGACGACTTTCAATACTATCATTACGTACAACATCATCTTTAAGTTTAATTGCTTCGCGGAAGGCTGTACGCCATGTTAGTTCAGGTGTTGTATTATAATGCGCAGTAGCACTTAATACAGGCACTACAGCGTGTGCTTTACTCAAGGTAAAATCTAATCCGCTAGTTTCTGTTTCTAATACTAAGCGTTTATTGTACGCAATAACCCCCATGTGACCATATTCTAACCCGTTTACAGGGTTCTTGCTGTGGAATATATAGTGCTTAGGCTCTTGTAAATAATCTGGTTGCCACTCCCAATCGAAGGTGTCAGCTACTTCTAACTTGGCAAACACAGCAAAGAACCAATCAGTTTGACTAGCACATGCAGCGGCTTTGTATGCGGCCATGCGACCATTAACATCTTTAACTCTACGCACCCAATTGGTGTTTCCGTTAGTACTTACAGTCTTTAAAAGATGATTATACCATTGTTCTGCGTCTGGTTCGCCGTTACTGATATAGATAATATCGAGGTTTTTATCGCCTAAATTCCACTCTTTTTGCTTCATAACGTGCGGAAAATCGTAGATTTGAGCTTTTAAATGCGCCGATATTTCACGCGGCACTAACGATACGCTATTTGCTCTGTTAAAAGTATGCACAGCACGGTCTTTCCACAAAATAGGAGCAAAGTTTACACCAGGATCTATGTCTCGTTTGAACAGGATGTAAGGGGTGTCAAATTTGGTTGCCTTAACTATATCAACTAGGTCGTCGCTAGTATATGTAACTGTAGGGATAGGTAAGCGTGGCACGCCTGGATAATGCCAATTAACATCCTTGTACCATTCTAATAGAGGTATGTCCTTTTGCAGATTAAATTCAGCAACATTTACAAGGAATGTATCACCAAACTTTTCGTGATCGCTGTGCCAGCAGTGTAGCTGAGTTGATTCCCATGGGACTGGTTTATAGTTAAAATCAAATGCTGTATAATCGCAAACACTTGAAATAACCCAAACGTAAGGGGTTCTAGAACGTGAAATACAGCGTTTTAACGTGTCTAAGTGATTATCGTAGTATCTTACCACCCTTGCGTGTGGAAAACGTGTTGTAAGAGCAGTAATGTTATCGTCGTTGCCCCCAAAATCTAGGATAAAAACGTCAAACATTTACTTTTTCTACTTCGATACCGGAATCACGAAGAAAAGTAATCCCACTGTCATCCCTGTAATCAGTTGCGTAGTAGACATGCTTAATACCTGATTGATAGATGATTTTGGCGCAATCGAGGCAAGGACTATGTGTAACAAATATAGCTGCGCCGAGACCAGACTCACTGCTCCTAGCGAGTTTCGCAATAGCGTTCGTTTCTGCATGTAACACCTCCGGACGTGTTTTTAAAGTTTGGCCACCATCTTCATACTGGATATCTACGTATTCGCAGTTGTTGTCCCAACCACTCGGCATACCGTTGTAGCCAATACTAATAATTCTATCGTCTTTAACAATAAGCGCACCAACTTTTAATCTACGTGCGTGGCTAAGTTCACTGTAGATATGTGCGGCTCTCATGTGTGCTTGTTGGTATTTAGGTTTCATGGTGTAATTTAAATCTATCAGCTATAAGTTTAGTCCAGGGCATGGCATCAAATTCTTTGATGCGATAATCATATTTCAAAGGCTCTTCAAAAATCTTATTAGTATCGTCAAATCTACCTTTAGTGATAGTATCCATCCATATTATGATGTCTGGATTAAATCTATGTCTGAGTTTGTTAGTAGGACAAACAAAATCAGCAACTACAATGTTATTCATTGTTTCTGCATTGTGAGCAAATGTAGCCATACGTTCTGCTTGTCGCATACGACCTTCTTCTGAGAAGTCCCAGTCATTATACATTTCACGGATTTTGTCTGCATTAAACCATTCAACTCTGCGACCAACTGCTTTAATATCTTCTACTAGTTTTTCAGCAAAAGTAGTTTTACCACTACCAGGCAATCCCATAACTAATATTCTCATTTGACATCCTTGTCTTTGTGTTTTCCCCAATATGCTTTAGAATTAGTGTATTTTAACATAAAATCCTCAGGATTGCAATACTGTAGATTAAAATCATAGGCAATCTGTTGGTGCCAGTCTGGCCCAAAATGTGCACCGTCGCGGCCTTTTGTCCACGATACTGCACTATATACTTTTTGCGTAGTGTCGTCCCAGTCTATAGATAGCAATTTAAATTTGTAGACTTCTTGTAACAATTGGACTATTGTTTTATTTTTGGTTTGATTGTTATAAGCTGTATTATCTTCGTATTGTAAATTATCTTCTTCCATGGTCCATGCACCGTTAAACACTGCGCCATTTTCATATGTTTCAAAACGGAATAAGCTAGGCCACATAATTGCAACTATACTAGGTTTAATTATAGGAATCATATTAACAGCAAGACGAGCAATAGTATCTGCGCCTGCACCACCTAATCCAGCATTCCATACACTGTATTCAGAAAAGTACTCACGACCAAGTTGTTCAGGCCAACTATCATGTTGTGGCACTCCTACACCAACTGTATGACTACAACCTAGTGTAAGAATAATTGGATTCATTACCTCTAAGTCAAATTCACAACTACGGAACCCATAACTGTTATATTTGTAAGTAAAACTATCAGCGACCCAACAAGGATGTCCTTGATGTTTAGTACCTTGTACACTATTAAACCGCTCTTCATTGTCGAGATCTGTCAGACTAAACTGCAACTCTTGATTCTTAGGATAAGTCCCTAAATCCAACGTGGTGCCTAACTGCCAATAGTTTTTCATGATAACACTCGCACTCCGTATAATTTTTCAAATCTGTCTGCATCTGCACGGTCATTTACCATAGGCTCACCACGTATGTTTAAACTTGTGTTTAGTAACATAGGGCAACCTGTCCACACATACCACTGCTCTAAGAGTTGTCTAATTCCGCTGCCATCTTTACCAACGGTCTGTACACGGCTAGTTCCATCAACATGCACAATAGCAGGAAACTCATTAGGATAATTGCAGTGGGCGACAGTTTGCATATAAGGGCTAGTTTGCCAATTAACAGGCATGTCAAAATACTCATGGACAAGTTCCTCCAAAATAACAGGAGCAAACGGTCTAAACTTTTGTCTACGTTTGATTTCATTTACCTTATCCTTAATTTCTGGACCTCTAGGGTCTGCTAACAAACTACGATTACCCAATGCTCTAGGGCCAAACTCTGCACGACCGCTGGCTACCCCAACAATTTTATTAGTAGCCAACTCGGAAATGATATCTTTAACAGGGTAAGGGCCAGTAATATCATGACCCAGGCTAGCAGTATTCCAAACCAATCTTCCGCCATACGCCATTGCAGCTGCGCCAAGGCTACTGCCAGCATCGCCAGGATTAGGCATAATCCAAATTTTATCAAAATATTCTCCTAGTATTCTATTTGCTACACAGTTAAGAGCAACTCCACCCGAGTAAACTAAGTTACTACTAACTCCTAGTTTAGTAGCCTTTATCATTACATCACTAATTAGATCTTCAGTTAGTTCCTGTGCTGCATAGGCCATATCTTCGTCTTTTACTGGACGCTTTACTTCCTTAGGTACACCTAAATGAAAGTTATGTTTAAATGTTATATCTTGGTCACTATTAACAATGCTATGATTAAATCCCATTTGCTTAAGGCTATCATACTTGCCCCATCCGGCCATACCCATTAAGATATATTCTTCATCTAAGGGTTTCAATCCAGCGGCTTTAGTAAAGGCTGAATACATTAAGCCAATGCTGTGTGGATATTTTTGACCCCATAGCCGTTTGTATTTGGCGCCACCGCCTCGTTCATCATACCAAGCACTCCAGATACTAATAGTATCCCACTCGCCGATAGCATCAATTACTACTACTGTGGCATCTGTGTACGGACTTGTTTGGAATCCGGCAGCCGCATGACTCAGGTGATGGTTGTATGTTTTGATTTGTGGTATCGTACCCCAAGGCCATAAGTCAACTAATTGTTTTCTTAGATTGTAAGGATGGAAAGCATCGTAGTACTGGCCGGCATATAATTGTCTAGTGAACTTTGCCCAAGGTCTTTCGTAGTAGGCTATAAGATCAAATGGGCCGCCGTACTTGTAAGCATCAAGTAATAGTTCTTTGTTTAAATTTGGGTCGTGCTTAAGTTTGCTGTAGCGTTCACTATGCCCAGCAAAAACAATTTTATTATCACGAAGTGCGGTTACTGCCGCATCATGAAATCCTGCTGATATACCTAAGATGTTCATATACTAAATGTGCCGCTTCTATGTGTGCTTCTTCTAATGGATGTGTTGTACCAAATGCAAAATTATTGTCAAGTGCCCACTGATAAAACCCTTGTTGATTAGGGAACCACATCCAATCCTTTTTATTAATCAATCCTTCTAACGACCTAATACTTTGATCTGCGTATTCAGAACTGTCACGCAATATGTCTTTATTCACTGATGCAAACATATATGGTATGCTTTTTATTTCTAAATACTGTTGTAACATTACTACTTCTGACAAAAACTTGTATTGTTCGTAGTACATGTCGGATGCTATCTTTTTAAAGAAAACTTTAGCAAAGTCTGTTATGCCTAGGTCTTTAAACTTGTTTAGTGTGTCGATGTGGTGTTGTAGCACTATTGGGTTATCTATCTTAAAAGTTTTCTTGATCTCAGATGGATCATCAATTATGCTCCACGCACCAAGATTGTACCACCCAAATTTACTAAAGTAAAATTCATATCTACAAGCAAAACTCCACTGAACAATCACTAATTCAACATCTACGTTTGATTCGCAGGCATCAATTACTGTGCGACGAATGCTGTCGTTGCCGTAGCCCGATCCTGCCGCGCATACATACTCCAAGTTTAATTCTTTAGCGATTAGTGCCGGGTACACATTATCACTGGCTCTAACCCCCAGGCAATCCTGTAGCTCGTCACCGTAGATAAAACTATCACCACCAGCAATTAAACGTCCCACGCTAAGTCCTTCATGTGATTGTATATCTTATCCGCAACAATCTTGTGGCCTTGGTCTAAGAAGTGCCCGGCCGGGCCCATATCACACCCGTATGTCCATTCCATCATGCTTTCGTTGGACCAGCCTATATAAAACGTTTTATCAATTTGATCTAACAAATCTTGATTAGTACTAGCAGTACGATTGTTTGCCTGATGATTACCAAAACTATCAAGCATTAGGTAGGTTTTATTATTTGCTTTTAAGAAGTGTTGTACTAAAATAATGTTTAACAAATATTGTCTATATAAGTAATCATCATTATGATGTCTACTAACATAATCAATGATTTCTCGGCGCCACGGACTATATTGTTTATGTGGCAGTGAACTACACCCTGGCCACAAATCATAAAAACCATTTTCATCTGACATTTCAATACGTGCAAAATGACTCCACGCAATAATAACTATGTCATAATAGTCAATTTGTTCAACACAATGACGCACCATGCGTGTGTTACCACTACCCGGTTTAGCCAAGTTAGTAACGGTGTATCCTAATCGTTGACCTAATAGAAAAGGCCAAGCAGAATTTAAATCTGCTAGTTCTTCTCCGTAGGTAAAACTATCGCCGACCGTTAGTAAACGCATTATTTGTAGATAAATGGGTCTCTTTTGCGAAGTTCTTTTAACTTCTTACGATAACGAATTTCTAGCTTGATTCTGTTGATTAAACTTTTCAACCAATTCATCGAATTTACTCCTTATTAATTCTGCCGCATCTCTGTGTGCATCCTCTAAGGGATGAAACTCAGGGCCTACACTGTACTTATTTTCCACAGCCCACTGATAAAAGCCTCTTGGTGTTTGTGTATTATAATCTTCTTCGGCTGATGGAAACATGAACCAATTTGCCATATCCAATTTTGTATAATCCACCACATCAAATAAGCAATTATCAACACAGGTAAACAAATACGGTATGCCGTGATATTTACAATGGTGCTCGAATTCTCTTATAACACGATCACTTGTATATGTTTTATCTCGAGTAGGCCAAGTCCAACAGACAATAACAAATGGAATATCTATATGGTCTTTAATTACCAATTTTAGATCTTTAGCGATTTCATAATTAGAATAGCCCGGATATGCTGCACAAATGTAACCGTTAGTAGCCAACAGCGCAGGCCATGTATTACGACTGTACCCGTTAGGTCCTCCGTTGGGGCTATCAGCTAATTCGCTGCCCCACACCATGCTATCACCCCCTGCTACTATAATCATATCCTGGCTTCATCATATCAATTTGCATTTGTCTATAATTGTCATCGCTCCAACAATAATCAAACGTATTGGATACTCCATCTACTTCTATTTCAGCAATATCTAAATGGCTACTTAGTATATCCCAAATAGCAAAACTGTCCGTAGTACCAAAACTTTTTTGTAGCTCAACTTCACCCAGAGGTAAGTATCCTAAACTCAGATATTTGTTATTACTGTCCACACCGTTGTCAGACAACCATGCGTGAAATCTATCAACTTCACTTACATGCCACCAATACTTTTCATTGTATACTACATCATTGCCCCATTCAATATCAAACTCACCGCTATAGAATTTAAGGCTGTTAATTGCTTCACAAGTAGCCCCACTGCCTATGCTGATATCAGTCGGATCATTACCAACGTTTAGTTTAGGTGCGTGTTCGTCACGCCATACTTCAAATAGTGTTTTGCCAATTTGGGTCCAGTGCATGTACACATGTCCAAATTTGCGATCATATCCGTTAGTTAGGAAACCATCGCGATGTTGATCTTTAAGCTCATGTCGTTGCGCATGTAAGAATGTGGTAATCTGACTAGGTCGTGTCCACTCGGGCATTACCTGTGCTTTTTTCTGACTAAGGATCAAACTTTCTAATTCATGACAAATATTGTTTAGTTGACGTATTGCATATTTTGTTTCGTCATCTGCTAATTTATAGTATGGACTTAAATCCCACACTGTGCCCTGCAATCTTTCAAAGTGATTATGCAGTCTGTTCATTGTCTGCTGTTTAGTACCTAAGCCAATTTCTAAATCCATGTTGCCAGGGGCAGTATCTTTGTCACCGCGAATGTTAATCGGGTACTGATCAGAGAATCTAACCGTATTAGGGTGAAACCAATCTTCAATAAAGTAATAGTCTAGACCGTTATTTTTCCATATGCCAGAGTAGTTAAATTGATTAATTTTTTCTACACTTTGATTTAACTCTTCGCATAGATATTCTACTGTGCGAGCTGTTTTGGGGAATCCTAAAAAGCAAAAGTTCTTTTCTAATAAGTTTCTGTTTGTTAATAAGCCTTTGAGCGCCGCTATCCAATCTTGTGATAGTTCACTGTCGTATGCTTGTATTGTATAATCAATTTGATCGTTAAAATCTAAAGGATTTCGTAATACGATTCTAATTTTAGATTGAGCGGTACCAGTCATAAACGTCTTTTCTAAGTCCAAAAATATCTTCTAATGTAATTTTGTTTTCGCGTATGCTTTCTAATTGTAGCATACGAGCTTTGCCTTTTGCAAGACCCTGTTGATATTCATTGGGCCACTGCTCAGCAAATGTAGGGCGTGTCTTTAGATTCTCTAACATGTCCCTCAACGAGCTGTGAAGCCAGGCGCTACCTAGATATTCGTCTATCCAAGGATGCAATATCTCCTTGGGCAGGGCAAGAGGCGACATGATAATGTCGGGTGAGAAACTAAAGACAACTTTAGTCAGTAAATCTACTTCCAGGGTCTCAGCAAGGCGGGCAATGTTTTCAATTTCAAACATGCCTGGGAGCGTGAGAGTAAAGTCAATTCGCATTTGGCGTCTGTGACTTGCGATTCTAAGTCCCTGACTGAAGTTATCAATCCATTGATTGTAGTCAAGTCCTGTTCTAATGTATTCGCCAACGGCGCCGGTTCCATCAAGGCTTGCACAGATTTGCCAATCACGACAGTGAGCAAGAATGTCAGTATATAAATTAGTGCCACGATAGTCAACCCGACTAAGGTTTGTGTTATAGCGTGCGTACAGTTTAGGGCCATCATTTAACTCCACAATGCGCTGCATATAGCGCCAATGTTGTTCGTACATTAAGGGCTCTCCGCCTACCCAATATACTTCTTCTACTTGATGGTTCTCGACTGCACTAGCGAACTCTTGCTCAATTTGTGTTGATTGGAATAGTTCAATTTGTTTCTTGACTTCAGGCATCATCCAATTATTCTTTGGATCCGCAAAATTGATCATATTATGTTGACGTTGCTCAGACTCCCATGCGCTCGAAAGCATATCACCGCACATGCGACATTTGAAATTACATAGATTGCTGAAACGATAATCCCAGCTTACTGGACGAACACTAGTAGCGCCATCACTATCAGTATTCGCTATTACATACTCGTACTTATGGCCAAACAGGCTATCAAAATAACTACGGTAAACGGCTGTGTTAAGTAACTTGTCATTACATACTTCGCACTCAGGCAATATTTCTCCTGCCATCATACGGCGGCGCACACTCTTCATGTGCGCACTATTCCAATGTTCTTCTAAGGTGATAGGAATATACTTGCCAGTACCAGATTCTGTGTCAATGTATTGCTTAAAGTTCTGTGCAGGTTCGCGGCTGGCACAGCACATTCTGCGTTCAGTCTGAGGACTTAGGTATGTGTGTACCCAAGGTGCCAAACATAGTGTTCTAGGCTTTTGCGGCAAATTCATATATTGGATCAATAATATCCTGTTTAAAATATTCCAGTACCAGACCCCTGTTATTGAATCTAAAATAGTTATGCTCAATTTTCTGTGCTGTTACAGAATCTGAATACTTACTAGTGCTAAAATTTTTAATATTCATTGAGACTTTTTCTAGTCTATCCTCAAATAATAACATATTGTCATACGACTCGTCAAATATATTTTCGTATGTTTCAAATCTATTGCTTCGTAAAAACTCCAACGTTCCTGGCATTCCTATTACCATAAATGGATGTTGAAATGCAATTGGTTTAAATGTTTTTTCTGTTACAAACACATCACATGGATAATCTTCGCTGCGTAGCCCGGAAGTTTCTTTTGTTATGTCTTGCAATCGATTGACTGCGGTTTCTACTACTACACTGAAATATGTTTGATTATACCATTCTGGTTCAAATACCCTGTCAGGACGAATAGTTTCAAACGGACTAGTTGTGTAGCGAGGCAAACTTATTGTTCCTCCCCATCGTTCTACATAACTCCACACAGCCTGATCTAAATTAGATTCTAATCGGTCAACTATAGCATCTCTAAATTTTTTACTGCGTTGCATGGGCATTAAGAATAGTTTACTGTTGCTCCTATTAGGTACATATCTTTCTATTGATTCTTTAATCGAGTGATCACAAGTATACCACAAATGTTCATTAAACCAAAACCAGCGAGGTACACTAACTACGTTTTTCCATCCGTAGTCAAACGGATTTTTACATCCTAAAATAACTAGTATTTGATCTTGATATTCTGCGTAGTCGATTGACAAAAGATAAGGGCGAGCTTCCCATGGGTTAGCAACAATTACTCTATGGCCATTCTTCAATAATTTAGAAAGAATATGTTCGGCATAGTTATTTGGTCTACTAAACACAAACAAATAATCTTGGTTGTAGCTCTTATTGGGATCAAAATTGGACAATGTAAAGTATTTTGCAAATATCCACTCTAAGTAGTCGCTACTAAAATCTGTAGGGCCTATTCTAACCAGATTAAGCATTTAGATAAGGTGCCCATTCAGGAATCACTTCTACTAATGGTTTTTTACTTGCTGTATCTTCTATTTTAATTCGTTCAATGAACTCTGGTAGTAATTCAGGCGTATGTTTATTCGCATTAAGCACTGAAATCATTTGATCTAGTAGATCAGCATAATATTGAGTGTGCTTAGTTTTCTCAGTCTGGAGGTTTGCTATTATTTTATCTTTCAACTCATTGGGTATGACCGACACAGACAAATATTCTTTATCAAATACTATACTTAGAATCACTTTATCAATCTTATTCTTGCTTGCCCATTCTATAAACTCTGCAAATCTAAATACATTTACTGCGGTTGCAACATAATTTACCACAGAACCAAACTGTTGATTAATTTTAAGTGCTGTTTCTTCAACTACAGACCACTTGCTTCCTCTGCGCTGATATTCAATTACGTCGCCAATCCCGTCGATACTAATAGTATAAAAAACATTTTTAAATTGTTGTAATTGTACTAGTAATCTTTCAGGGAATTTACTAGCATTAGTTAATAAAGATATAGTTACATTCTTTGCTAGATCTTTCTCAATCATCAAATCAATGACCTTGTGAACTTGTTGTTGCATTAAGGTTTCGCCCCCAGCAAAATTAATAATCTCAACAGTTGAGAGCACTTCCTCAAAATCTCTATCTGCGTCTAAAAATTCTATTTTTTCGTTGGGATTTAAATTTACATTAGTTAAGAAATAAATCTTACGGTCAAAAACATACCGACTTGACGATGAAGTAGCATTACACATGATACACTCATAATTACAATAATTACTAGGGAAAAAATCTAACGAATATATTTTTTCAACCGTATAATCATTGTCTATAATATGTTTGACCTCATCGACAATGTCAACTTGTAAATGGTCTGCAAAATAACTATTGTTTAAAACTCGAGAACTATGCCCAAATGCTTTTTCAGCATTACTACATTTTTTACAGTGTTCCCACGTATGGCAAGAACCTTTGGTGAAATTTTTTCTTAGGTCTTTCCATTCATCGGTGTTAATAGAATTAATAATCCCGTCATTGACTGTTTTGTGATTTGCGTACAAACTACAAGGGGCTATCTTGTTTCCTGCGGGATCATACGGCATGTTAAATGTTGTATAAAATGCAGCCAAAAACGGAAATAAACAGATGTCTTCTCCAAACTCTTTATATATTTGATCTATGTTATTTTTCATATCCCATCGCCTTTGCTGTATCGTAATGAGTAATTAAAAAACTTTGATTGCGATATTCGTCAGCCTGTTTCATCTTAGATAAGAATTCTAACCCATCACTGCCCAAACCATTTTGTATAAACTTAATAATTCTCAAAATCTCAGCACGATACTTAGAATCAAACTTATGGTTAGTCAAGCTCATGATTACTAACTCCTGAGCAGCCAAAGTCATCCGACTAATACACATGTGCCAAGGATCATGTAACATATTAAAGTATACATGATCGAATGTTTGCGTAGATATCCAATCGCAGATTTCTGGAAGGTAATAAACATTCTGAATATTAACAGTTAAGCATAATTGTGTACTAAATTTACTACTGCGTAGTTGATTAAACTTAGCTAAATTGGCCTGTACTTCGTCCCATTTTGCCCCGTAACGTTCGTATTCAAATCTTTCATTTGTGTTGTCAATTGAGAATGCTACTTCAACATGTTTAAAGTGACTCCATAAATTGTGTTGCTCAGGAAAAACAGTGCCGTTAGTGTTGTAATGTATTTCAATGTTCTTAGCAAAATCGTGTTCAACAGCGTACTCTAATAGATCGAAGTGTTGTTGGATAAGGAAGGGCTCACCGCCTGTAAACTCAAAGTATTTGATATTAGGTAATAGAGTACGTAAGTTATCCCAGAACACTTCTGTCTCTCTGGGCCAGGCGCCATCTTGTAAAAACTTGTAGGCTAAATGTTCTTTTCGATTAGTTAAACCTTTTACATAGGCTATTTCTTCGTTAACCCACTTACTGCTGCTCCAAGACCCACAAATACGACATTTAAGATTACAAATATTGCCGAGCTTAAGATCAATAAACCACAACTGATCAGGGTTAAGATTATTCCAATCAACTGAGTCATAATATTCCTTTAATCTAATTTTGCTGTTAATACGTTTACTTGTTCGACCTGCAGCTTCCTCGTCCCAACAACGACGACATGTTTCTGGTTTATTGCCTGCAAGAAATTCTTTGCGAAGATTTTGCATGTACTCGCTGTGATATATTTCTTCTAAGGTATTTTCTTTAAGGTTATATTTAGATCCGCCGGGTTTGGTAATTTCGTCCACAGCAAGACAGCACGGACGAGCTGTGCCTATAGGACTAGTTTCTATACTAATCCAAGGTAGCATACAAATTTTTTCAGGTAGCATTGGATCTCAAATCTATTAATTCTGGAAATACTTGTTCAAATGATTCATTACGGTACTTATCGTGTATATCATTTACACGGAAAAACTCTTTTAATAAGTGACTATTGTCAGTGCTATTCATAAAATTTAGCATACCTTCATATCCACTGGTAGCACGTTGTAAGTGATCTAGTGGCTGTAACCACTTAATGTGTTCAGTAACCTGCTCTGTTACTAATTCTTTATACACCTTAGGTAATACGTCAATCCTATCGCGGTCCGGGCCTTGTAAGATATTAATATTCCAATCCTGTGGTTTCACTAGTCCTTGGTCCGACCAATAACGATGAAAGTGGTGTACATGAAGAGCATTGTATAAGCTAACGGTTGAACTAACATAAAAGTCAGTGTCGGGTGTTACTGCTAACATTTGTTCACGATTGCGAACAATCTGATCCCACTTAGTGCCTTTGCGTATATATTCGCCCACAGCACCCATACCATCTAGGCTAGCACCAACACTTACATTCTTAAATAGTTTCCAATAGTCTAGAACGTTGTCGTCTTTTAAGTTCAAGCGACTGAAGTTTGTATTGTAAATTAACTTAACATCAAACATTTCACGTTTGACTAATTCTTTTAATATGCGATAGTGTTCTTCCATCATCATAGGTTCGCCGCCAGCAAAGTATACTTGCTCCAGATAAGGAATATGTGGTTCTAGTTGTTCCCACATATCTAACTCTGTTCGGCCTGCAAACATAACTCTGGGATAGTTACGCTTGCCATAAATCTCTTCCTCTTCAGTATACCAGCTACTAGAGAACCATCCGCCACATGTACGGCAGGTAAAGTTACACAAGTTACTAAAGCGAATATCATAGTAGCGCAATTTAAACTCTGGCATAGTACCATCAGCCAATGTCTGATCAACAATGTTAATGTGTTGCCCAAAGTTTTTATTTGTACTGTTACGCATACTCATAAAGCCTGCGGCTTCTTGCTCGTAACATTTAGTACACTCTTTGCAGGGCTTTTCTGTTAACATGTTAGTACGCATTGTTCGGTATGCTTCTTGATTCCAAACAGTCTCCATACTGTCTTGTTTAAAGCTACCCACAGGATGCCGGTCGTCGCCCAAACAACAAGGATAAGCACGACCGTCGGGAAAGGCATGAAGATGGATCCAGGGAATCATACAGAAATAGTCACTGTTAACTAATCTATCTAATTGATCAGGACGTAGTTTATCTTCACTTATGTACACAGGCTTACGTGTGTGATAGTGATGATTCTTATAGTATTCGTCTTGTTGTTTATCACTCATAAAGTTAATAATATCTGCTGTGCTATTTGTTTGTGATCTTGACGAGTTGGGTGTCCTAGACCTTGACGCCAAGTGCCAAAGTTGTCTAGGTTTGTAATACCAAATACTGGACTCAGACAACAAGTTTCAATCAACTTGACGTTGTACAATGTACAATAGTCTCTAATACTCGAAATATAATTATACTTCTTGTACTTGTATTCTTCTGGATCAAATTTATAACGCATTAGATAATTGTACATGTTAGCCAATGGTTCTAAATATGCTTCATCATCACTACATAGTCGAGGATGCGAGTCAATATCACTGTCGGTATAGTCTTTGAAATACCTTAATTCTGCACCAACCTTGTTAGTGGCGCACCAGCTAGGGATAAAATACCAATCTCTACCGTCGGCTCGCCAATATTCTCTAACATCACTGGTCCAGCCAATGATCACCCTGGTAACTTCAGGCCCCTTACTGTTTAATACATCTAATGCTTTGTGATATATACCTTCGTTGCTAATCCCACATTCAGCAAGATTTAGGCATGTCTCGCCAAGGGCATCAGCAATAAGATTAGGATAGCTAAATTCTATATTATCACTGTGCTGACCCGGATGTACTAAATCTGCTCCGTGTGTAACCGAACAACCAAATGCTAGAATCATAAATTATCGTACCACTCTTTTAGTTCTGGAAAAGTATATTTAAAGTCTTTTCCTCTGCGCTGGTCGTATTGTTGGTAGAAGTTCTTAAAGTCACGCTGTAAGATTTCTTTACTTAGTGCCCCACTGTGCGGACTATCCACGTCTCTTAAGTAAGTCATCAATCTAACAATGTGTTCACGTTCAAATTCATGTAGATAATCCAGATTACCTATTTTTAGTGAGGCGTTAAACAAGTGATTTAGTTTGCGGCACGCTTCTTCTCTGAACTCTAAGGGCAAGATTAGTGGGCTTTGGAAACTTGGGAATCGTAAGATGTTTAGAGTAAAGTTAATACTATCTTTGCCATATTTCTTTTTAAGCTCAACAATTTCCCATAATAATTCTGTTAGTGAAAATAAACAAAGGGCATTGATGGTGCACATAACATGGAGGCCTCGCAGTTTCTTACTATCCAGTAAATAACGTACATTATTAACCCACTGGCTCCAATCCAAACCATCGCGTATATACATGGCATGGCGGCCCCAAGATTCATTGCTGGTATAGATATCAAGTTCGATGCCTTCACACGCATCCAAAAGTCTTTCAAGTTTTTCACGTTCAAATCCTAAGTTACTGTTAATA
>Ga0172372_10003235_pt1 | contig 24129 bp, 18 predicted proteins | sample LakKiv5m_2_FD_114544 | JGI IMG/M metagenome (GOLD analysis project Ga0172372, IMG submission 114544) | Freshwater microbial communities from Kabuno Bay, South-Kivu, Congo - kab_092012_9.5m | ecosystem: Environmental > Aquatic > Freshwater > Lake | place: Democratic Republic of the Congo...
CCTGACCAAAGGCTTTTGCTTTTTGGTATCATTCCTCTGCAATTACGTTGGTTGGCTGCGGGATTCGTCCTCTACGATGTCGTGGGTCTTTTGGGGTCCAATTCGGGCGGGCATTGGGCCCATCTGGGGGGTGCCTTGGCAGGGATTGTTTATTTGCGATTCAAGCAAGGTCGACTGATCCTGCCTTGGGAAAGCCAACGAAAGGCCCGTTGGAAACCATCCCAACGCAATCCAAAGTTGGATGTTCAAGGCGAGACCGATCGTTTATTGGATAAAATTTCACGGAGTGGATACGCCTCCCTTAAGACAAGCGAAAAAGAATGGCTGGACCGTCAAAATCAAGCCTAAAACCCCCCAAGCATCCCTTGTTGCGGTGGATTAGTCATGCCTTGATGGGGATTAACCTTGTCTTGGCCCTGGGTATGCTTTTGGTTTATGCGACGCCCTACCTTGACCCGCGTTGGGCCGCGCCATTGGCCTTGTTGGGGTTTGGTTATTATCCTCTTTTGTTAGGTCTTTTGCTGTGTTCAGTGTTATGGATTTTGCGTTGGAATATCCGATTTTTATTGACGTTGGTCGTTTTGGTTTTGGGTTGGCGCGTGCATCAGCAATTTTGGAAATGGCCTGTTCTGGTTGGTTTCACCCAAGAAAATTCTATTCAAGCTACTGTGGAAGAGGCTCGATTAAGGAAGGAGAAGGGGTGCATGATCGTCGCATCGTATAACGTAGGGACGTTTCGGCCCCTGGGTGATGATGGTAGCGGTACCGAACCTGAAACCAAATCTCCCCGGGATTATTTGGTGCATTTGATGGGGACTTTACAGCCCGATATTGTTGGTTTACAAGATTTTATAAGCTGGGACCCTCAACATTTTGACGTGCTTCGACAAGTGAGTAGGGACCCACGTCTCCGTCGGGGTTCCTTTGTGGGATTGAATCGGGACCGAAAGGCCGTTTGCTTTGTGCAACAAGAGGGCTCCCGTCGTGGTAATCGACCGGATTGGTTTAGCGGACTGGGTTTATGGACACGCGGCGTGGTATTGGATTTTGGCTACCTCAATCTGGGCGAGGGAGATTCTCCCACCGGTTTGCTGTGGGCTGATCTGCTGATGGATGGGGATACCTTGAGGGCCTTAAATGTTCACTTGGCCAGTAATCAAATTTCGTCAGTAGATTTGCGCCCTGTTCGGGCTTTGGATTTGCAGAGCGATACAGCCAAGCAAAGTATTTTTAGGATTTTTCGAAAAATTGCAGGCAACGCCCGCCTACGCGCCCTTCAGGCCGAAATGATCCATGAACAAGTCAACGCCTCACCTCACCCGGTCGTTTTGATGGGTGATTTCAATGATCTTCCCCATTCGTTTGCTGTGGGCTTGGCCGGTCAAGGCCTCAAGGATAGTTTTGTCGAACGTGGGATGGGTTTGGGGCATACCTATGCCGGCGGTTTCCCCAGTTTTCGGATCGACCATATTTTTGTAGAACCGGAAAGGCCCGTTCTTTTCCATCGTGTTTTGGAAGGGGGGCATTCGGATCATTACCCCATTGTAGCGGTGCTGGGTCGTTAGGGTGTATTTTTGGAGGTTTGAACCCTTGCCGTAGATGATGGCCAACGAACTTTTGCTTTACAATACCTTGACCAGGTCCAAGGAGGTCTTTCAACCCCTGCGGGCACCGCATGTTGGTCTTTATGTTTGCGGTCCAACGGTATACGGCCCCCCGCATTTGGGCCATGCCAGGCCATACATCACATTTGATTTATTGTTACGGTATCTTCATATCCTGGGATACCGGGTCCGTTACGTGCGCAATATTACGGATGTTGGTCATTTGGTGGACGATGCTGACGAAGGTGAAGACAAAATTGCTCGCCGTGCTCGTTTGGAGCGGCTTGAACCGATGGAATTGGTTCAACAGTATACCCTGTCTTTTCATCGTGCGATGGACCAGCTCGGGAACCTGCCGCCATCCATCGAGCCCCGAGCCTCCGGTCATATTCCGCAACAAATTGAAATGATCCAAGGCTTGATGGCCAAGGGCTTGGCCTACGAAGTCAACGGATCCGTGTATTTTGATTTGGAGGCCTATCGCCAAAATAACGCCTACGGTCAGTTGTCGGGAAGGGTGGTGGATGATTTAGTAGCCGGTGCGGGCAATGAGCGCCGATCGCTGGCTTCCCAATCCGAGAAACGTAAACCCGAAGACTTCGCGCTTTGGAAAAAAGCAGAACCGGAACATATTATGCGTTGGAATTCGCCATGGGGCCTTGGTTTTCCTGGTTGGCATATTGAATGTTCGGCCATGTCGGCTCAATACCTGGGAACTCCTTTTGATATTCACGGTGGGGGCATGGATCTTTTGTTTCCACACCACGAAAGTGAGATTGCCCAAACCAACGGTTGCTATGGCTGTGGTCCGGCCAAGTTATGGATGCATAACAATATGGTGACGATTAACGGTCAAAAAATGGGCAAATCCCTTGGGAATTTTATCACCCTTGATGACCTCTTTGCGGGAACCCACGAAGGGCTATCCCAGGCCTACGATCCCATGAGCATTCGCTTTTTTATCCTTCAGGCTCAATACCGCAGCACCTTGGATTTCAGCGATCCTGCTCTATTGGCTTCCAGCAAGGGTTACCAAAGGTGGATACAGGGGTTGAGGGATATCATGAATTTTGAAGTCGCAGAAATAGCATCGACGGTTTCTTCGGATGAGGGTCTCGGTCTTTTGGATTCGGAGGTTTTGGAGTCCAAAGCCCGTGCGGCCCTCAACGATGACTTGAATAGCCCCGTGCTTATTGCGCTTCTTTATGAATTGTTAGGAGATTTTCAAAATTTGCGACAAGGCAAAGTGGCGGTCTCTCCGGAGGCTTGGAATCGCCTTCGTCAAACGGTCAAGATTTTTGTTCAGGATGTGTTGGGATTTCCCTTAACAAACCCTGGACATCGTGATGATCAAGCGACTCGCCAAGCCTTGAATGCGGCTATGGAGGTATTGATTCGATTGCGCCAAGAGGCCAAAGAAGCCAAAAACTGGGCAATGAGTGATCAAATCCGTGATCAGCTCCATCAAGCGGGCATCAAAATTATGGACGACAAAGAAGGCAGCCGATGGTCACTTTAGGGCGTGTTGGGTATGGTTGGGGGTTGTGCCTCTTGGCTTTGATGGGGGTGTCCTGTCAGCCGGAGGCCAAGAGAAGCTCATCCGATACCGAGGAGGAGCAAGCCGGGCTTGCCTCGGTGATTGTTCCACGATTTGAGGGGGATTCCGCCCTGGCTTTGGTTCAAACACAGGTTTCGTGGGGTCCAAGGGTACCGGGGACCTCGGCCCATCAACGTTGTGGGGATTGGTTGGTTTCGAAACTGCAATCGAGGGGGCTCAAGGTTTTCGAGCAAAAAGCAGCCCTGACGATGCACGATGGCAAGGTTTTTGAATTACGAAATGTTATTGGCGCCTTCCGTCCCCAGAGCCAACGGCGTTTGGTTTTGGCAGCGCATTGGGATACCCGACCCAGAGCGGATATGGATCCCGTGGATCCCAAAGCACGTTTGGATGGTGCAAACGATGGAGCTTCCGGGGTGGCGGTCCTTCTTGAATTGGCCCGTCACTTGGATTCTTTGCCCGGGGATCTCGGAATTGATTTGGTGTTTTTTGATTTGGAGGATTATGGAAGCCCTGAAGTAGCGGATTCCTATGCCATGGGTTCCCAGTACTGGTCCCGCAGTCCCCATATCGCCGGCTATCGTGCCCAGCGAGGTGTTTTGTTGGATATGGTCGGTGCTGCTGATGCCCGCTTTTGCTGGGAAGGACATTCTTTGCAATTTGCTCCGGATTGGACCCGTTTGATTTGGCAGAGGGCTGGGTCCTTGGGTTATGGCGATCTCTTTGTTCCTGTACCCTGTCAGCCGGTCACGGATGATCACTATTATGTCAATACCTTGGCGGGCATACCGATGGTGGATATTATTGATTTGAGGAGCGAGGGTACGGGCTTCCCGCCGCATTGGCATACCCGCAACGATAATATGGAGGTCATTAGCCCCCGAACCTTAACGGCTGTTGGCCAAACCTTGCTGGACATCTTGTACCGACCCTAAGTTATTTTTGACCGTGCCTGCCAATACCCTTCGACCCAAATCGGGTCAAGCCCAAAAGTCCGTCAAATCGGGCGGGTCCCATGGAGCCCAGGCGCAATCCTCGGCGGGGTCTGCGGTTCTGTTTTGGAGAAAGCCAGGTTTTCAAACCGCGGCAGGTACCTTGGTCCTGTTCATGACGTTGGTTTGGTTGATCGCTTTGGTATCCTACGCGATGACCTGGCGTCAAGACCAAAGCATTTTTTTGGAGGATTCATGGCGGTCCCTTTGGTCAACGGAATCGGAAGCCCAAAACTGGTTGGGACGGCTTGGGGCCTTTTTGGGTCATTGGACGGTTTACCGTGGCTGGGGAATCGGTGTGGTGTTTTTTTGGTTTTGGACTTTGCTTTTGGGGCTTAAGTTGCTTTTTGCCAATTTCAAGGTCAAATTGGTAGACCGGGCGTTTGGTTCACTTTTTTATGCTTCAGCGGTCTCCATTACGTTGGCCTATCTTTTTCATGCATGTTGGACCCTGCCTTTTCCGTGGGGTGGGGCATTTGGACGATTTGCGGTGGGTTGGGCTTCAGGCTTTGTCGGCTTGGTGGGGACCGGTTTGGGTTTGGCAGGTTTTTGGTTTGCCTGGATCTTGATCCAGAGGGGACAGCGCTTGCAATGGCCCACGTGGCGCCCAAAAATGCCTCAACAAGAAATTACGCCCGTTGAGCTGGATTCCGATGTTGTAGCGGGGCCAACAGACCTTGGAATCCCCGAACAGGTGGAGCAAACTTCGGTACGCACGGCCCCTGTTTTGTTGGAGCCCGAAACCGAAGTTCCGGTAACTGCAGAGCCCGCAGATTTGGAGATTTTGCCCGTCCACGAGGAATCGCCTACCGAAGATTGGGCGGCCTTGGGCAAGATTGGGGATATGGAAGTTGCATTACCGGAGCAAGAAGAAGAATTGGAAGATGCCCATACGGTGGCCTTGACGGACAGTGAGCTTTACGATCACAAGTTGGATCTTTCCGGTTACCGATATCCTACGTTGGATTTGTTATCGGAATATACCAGCGGTAAGTTTCAAATTAATCCCGCAGAGCTCGAAGCAAACAAAGATCAAATTGTTAATACCCTGCGTCAATACGGGATAGAAATTGACAAAATCAAGGCGACGGTTGGGCCTACCGTGACGTTATACGAAATCATTCCAGCCGCTGGGGTTCGTATTTCCAAAATCAAAAATTTGGAGGACGATATTGCCTTGAGCCTTGCGGCGTTGGGCATCCGCATTATTGCGCCCATGCCGGGCAAAGGAACTGTGGGCATCGAAGTTCCCAACCAAAACAAGGAAGTGGTCGGCATGCGGGGTTTATTGGCCTCCGAGCGCTTTGTATCCTCCGAAATGGAATTGCCAATTGCTTTGGGCAAAACCATCTCCAACGAAATTTTTGTTGCCGATTTGACCAAAATGCCTCACCTCCTGATGGCCGGTGCCACCGGTCAGGGCAAATCGGTCGGTATAAACGCGATTTTGGTTTCCTTGCTTTTCAAAAAGCATCCCAGCGAGCTCAAATTGGTTTTGGTGGACCCCAAAAAAGTGGAACTTTCCTTGTTCCGCCGAATCGAAAAACACTTTTTGGCCTGCCTGCCGGATGCCGAAGATGCCATTGTTACGGATACCCGTCAAGTCGTTCATACCATGAATGCTTTGGGTATCGAAATGGACCGACGCTACGACCTTCTCAAAAATGCGCAGGTTCGAAACCTGGTAGAGTATAACAACAAATTCCGAAAACGACGCCTCTTGCCTTCTGCCGGTCATCGTTACCTCCCTTATATCGTTGTGATCATTGATGAGTTTGCGGATTTGATCATGACGGCAGGTAAAGAAATCGAGTTCCCCATCACCCGCTTGGCCCAATTGGCCAGAGCCGTAGGTATCCATCTCATTGTAGCCACCCAGCGTCCTTCGGTTAACATCATTACCGGGACCATCAAAGCCAATTTTCCGGCTCGTATTGCGTTCAAAGTCAGTTCCAAAATCGACAGTCGTACCATCATTGATACCGGTGGTGCCGAACAGATGATTGGTCGTGGGGATATGCTTTTGTCCCTATCCTCCAACGTGGTTCGTTTGCAATGCGCTTTTGTGGATACGCCCGAAGTGGAGGCCGTCTGTGACTTTATCGGTGATCAAATGGGCTATGCAACACCGTTTCTTTTGCCCGAATACAAGGATCCGGAATCGGAGAAGGAATCGGGGAGTGATGGGGTCGGCGCGGTGCGGGATGAACTCTTTGACGAGGCTGCACGCATGGTGGTCCAGTACCAGCAGGGTTCGACCTCCCTTTTGCAGCGTCGAATGACCATCGGTTACGCCCGGGCTGGTCGGCTCATTGATCAACTGGAAGCAGCGGGTATTGTGGGGCGCTTTGAGGGCTCCAAACCCCGGGAGGTTTTGTACACGGACCCGCATCATTTGGAAGAAAAACTCAGGCAGCTCAAAGGCCTCTAAACTTAAATGCTATGATTATGTCCCGAAAAATTCTTGGTTTGATTTTGTTAACGATGGGTATGTTGGTAGGCTATGGGGTGGACAACGACGCCCAGGCCCAAAAAAAGGCCACGAAGCCCCGAAGCATTGCTTCCGGAGACGCGGAGTCCAAAGCCATCCTGGGCAAAATGAGCAAGAACTACCGCAGCATGAAATCCATGCAGGCCATGGTATCGCTGGAGCTTCAGGGAGGCCCTGGTCAAATCAAAGAAAAACGTAAAGGGAAACTCTACCTGCGGGGTAAGCAATACCGTATCGATATGGGGGAACAGCTGATGGTTTGCGATGGGCGCTCATCCTGGACTTACCTCAAAGAACTCAACGAAGTGAACATCAGCCGTTATGAGCCAACCCCCGATCAAATTACCCCGGACAATCTTTTTACGATGTACGAAAAGGGCTTTGATTCTTTTTTGGAGTCGGAATCCGTAGCCGGTAAAACAGGCGTTTCGCTGATTGATCTAATTCCCCAAAACAAGACGGTTTCTTATTTTAAGGTCCGTCTTTATGTTGACCGCAAAAACAACCTGATCCAAAAAGCCATTGTTTTTGATAAATCAGGGGTTCAATACACCTACCAAATAAGCGATTTCAAAGTCAATCCCAAACTCAAGGATGACTTGTTCGTCTTCAACGTTAAGGCTTACCCCAACGTTGAAGTCGTCGACATGCGTTGATGGAGAATAAGGTTCCTTAGGGGACCAATTTCATTTCCCGAACCAGGTGCCCGGCGCCTGCAAAACGATCCATCACAAAGAGCACATAGCGAATATCCACGCTGATGGTTCTTTGGACCTGGTCGTTGAACATCAAGTCTCCGGTCATGGACTCCCAGTTACCATCAAAGGCAATCCCAACCAATTCTGCCTTGGCGTTCATGACAGGACTACCGCTATTGCCTCCGGTGATGTCGTTGTTGGAAATAAAGCAAGTGACCAATTCACCGTCCCTTCCGTAAGGAACAAAATCTCCTTTGGATAAATCCTCCTTGAGCTTGCTGGGAACAATGAATTCTTCGTTGTTGGGATCTTCTTTTTGAAGAATGCCTCGCTGCGTTGTAAACCAGTTGTAATCCACACCATCGCGGGGCACGTAGGGTTTGACGTTACCGTAGGTGAGGCGCAGGGTTGAATTGGCGTCCGGTGCAAAAATTCTTTGGCTTTGGTAGGCCATGTTAGCGGCCATCAATTGACGACGAACCGGAGCCTGGTCGGCTTGTGCTTTGCGATCAGCAGGCATCAAGACTTGGTTGGTATAATCGCTAACGGCCAAGGCCAATTGTACCCCTGGGTCTTTTTTCCATTTTTTGGCATTGGGGTTGGACAAGAAGGCCTCCATCAGTTCGGGATTGGTGAGAAATGACGCCTTAAAAATGGTTTTGGCCAGGTTTTTGGCGCGCTCCTTATCATCATCCTCTTCGGTTTTTTTGAGCAATTCGTTCAGGAATGGGGGACGATCTGCGGGACTGATGCGATCGAGGTAAACACGAAGCATCCGAGAAAAAGCTTTTTGTTCGGTGCTGGGGAAGTACTCGGCCATGTTTTCCTTGAGGGCTTCACGAGCCGTTTTGGCTGCGGCCATAATTTTGGCCACTTCGGGTTTCTTGGCTTCCAAGGCTTTTTGTAAATCCCCCATGATGCGGTAATGCCGCACAAAGGCTTGGCCGCCCAAGGCCTGGCGGAAATAAATCATTTTGCGGTAATCGCTACGGTATTGGTTGAGAAGGCCGCTCAAAGTTTCGATGGGCGTGCCGTAAAGGGCAACGCGGGCAGGATCACTTCCTATCCATTGACGCAAACCGTTTTCGTGGGCACGCTTTTTTTCACCTAAACCGTCTTTGCGCAGGCCCAGGCTTTGACCTTGATAGTACTTGTAGGTATTCATACCGGATGCGTAGGTGGAAGCCAAGGCAATTCGGATTTTGTCGTCCTTGTCCATGTCTTCTTTGTAAGATTGCATGCGGGCGCCAATCATATCCTCGACCATGGCATTGACAGTGGCCAAATTAAAGTCCAAATTATCCGCGCTCAAATACCGGTTCGTGGTTCCGGGGTAGCCCATGACCATGGTATAGTCGCCTTTCTGCACGCCGGATGTACAAACCGCGAGGTAACGATTGGGCTTGAGGGGAATGTTACGAAGGCTATCGTAGTCGGCTGATTCTCCGTTCGGGCCGGTATAAATGCGAAGAACCGAAAAATCGCCGGTATGACGAGGCCACATCCAGTTGTCGGTATCGCCACCAAATTTTCCAATGCTGCTGGGAGGGGCACCGACCAAGCGAACATCCTTGTAAACCATGTAAACGGATAGGATAAATTGGTTACCGTAGAAAATAGGACGCACATCGCCCTGGTAGCCCTTCTTTTCGGCCGATGCTTCGTCCGCAATCATTTTGCTGATCTTGGCAATGACTGCGCCACGTTGGGCTTCGGGGACATTCCTCAAGCTATCGTTTATGCGCATTGTTACATCCTCCATGCGGACCAACGTGGATGCGGTTAGCCCAGGGTTCGGCAATTCCTCGGCCCGACTCATCGCCCAAAATCCTTGGGTTAAGTAGTCTTTCTCGACGGTGCTGTGGTTTTGAATCAGATCGTAGGCGCAGTGGTGGTTGGTCAAGACCAAGCCTTGGTCCGAAACGATTTCGGCCGTACAAAACCCACCCCCCAAGCGCACAATGGCGTCTTTGACAGCGGCTTGGTTGATTTGATAAAGATCCGTTGCGCTGAGACGGAAGCCGGCTTCCTTCATGCGGGATTCGATTTTGGAGAGCTGAATCGGTAACCACATGCCTTCGTCTGCACGGGCTGATTGCTGAAACAAGCCCAAAGCCAGTACCAATGCGGTGGCTGGAATCCGAAGGGCGCGATAAATATTTTTCATAACAAATAATTTAGCAGGTAAGGATAACAAAAGAAATTTAGAGGTGGATAACTTCCCCGTAAGCAGCGGCAGCGGCTTCCATAACCGCTTCGCTGAGGGTGGGATGGGGATGTACGGTTTTGATTAATTCGTGGCCGGTGCTTTCAAGCTTGCGGGCCAAAACCAATTCGGCAATCATTTCGGTCACATTGGCGCCAATCATGTGGGCGCCCAGTATTTCCCCGTATTGTGCATCAAATATGAGTTTAACAAAACCGTCCTTGTGGCCGGAGGCGCTGGCTTTACCGGAGGCGCTAAAAGGAAATTTTCCGATTTTGAGTTCGTAGCCAGCTTCTTTGGCTGCTTTTTCGGTCATACCCACGCTGGCAATTTCCGGTTGGCAATAGGTACATCCCGGAATATTGCCGTAATCCAAAGGCTCGGGATGATGGCCGGCGATTTTTTCGACGCAAATAATTCCTTCAGCAGAAGCAACGTGGGCCAAGGCAGGCCCTTTGACCACATCCCCGATGGCGTAATAGCCGGGTGTGGTGGTGCGGTAATAGTCATCCACCTTGATTTTGCCTTTGTCCAGGGCGATACCGCAGGTTTCAAGGCCCAAATTTTCGATGTTAGGAACGATCCCGGCAGCGCTCAGGACGACCTCGGCTTCAAGGACTTGTACTCCGGTTGGCGTTTTGACTTGGACTTTGCATAAGGGCCCTGACGTATCCACCGACTCGACGGCGGAGTTGGTCAGGATTTGCATGCCCATTTTTTTGTAGGATTTTTCGAGGGCCTTGGAGACCTCTTCATCTTCGACCGGAACCAAATTGGGGAGGTATTCTACGATGGTAACCTTGGTGCCCATGGACTGGTAAACGTAGGCAAATTCAACGCCGATAGCTCCCGATCCGACCACAAGGAGGGAAGCAGGTTGTTTTTCGAGGCTCATGGCCTTACGGTATTCGATGACCTTTTTGCCGTCGATGGGCAGATTGGGCAAAGCGCGGGCCCGGGCCCCGGTTGCCACGATTACGTGGGGGGCTGTGAGGGTCAGGGTTTGGCCATCGGCCTGGGCAATGCTGACTTTGCCACCGGGTTGAAGGGTGGCCTGCCCCATGTGCACGTCAATTTTATTTTTTTTCATCAAAAAGGCGACGCCTTTGCTCATTCCATCCGCAACCCCACGGCTACGCTGGATGACTTTCTCAAATTGGGCATGGGCTTCCCCCACTTGAATACCGTAGTCGGCTGCATGTTGGATGTATTCAAAGACTTGAGCGCTTTTGAGGAGGGCCTTGGTTGGAATACAGCCCCAATTGAGGCAGATTCCTCCGAGGGCTTCCCGTTCCACAACGGCAGTTTTGAGGCCAAGCTGGGAGGCCCTGATGGCGGCAACATAACCGCCCGGACCACCTCCGACAACAACGAGATCGTAATTCATGGGGATGAAGGTTTTGGGAGGGCCAAGATACGGCCCTAACGAATTAGCCCCAAACGCCTCAGGGTGTCGTTGTCCAAGCCCTGATCGTGAAGAACACGGGTGCTTTGGAGGCCAAAAAGCCAACATTGGTGATCGCCCAACGGGGTTGATGACCCGGGATCCGCTGGGTCGTCGAGGTTGGGGGGGTTGGAGGGGTTGGGAGGGGTCAATGGTCCCAAACTTCGCATTTCGGCCCATGCTGCCGCACCACGCAAAACCGGTTGGCCTTTCCATGCGCTGAGGAGTCCCCGGCGTTCCAAGCGCTGGATTTTGTTGGTGCTAAACCCGCTTTGTCTTCCCAGAATTCGAACCAACGAGGCCTGGTCCATTCCCAACCATTGAAGGATCACGGTCTGTTTAGGATTTTGGTTGAGGTTGTCCCAGGTTTTGGTTCCATGGTAGATGGCTACCATATAGTGTTTGGGATTCATACTGACCGGCGTAACATAGGTACAGCAATTCATGTTAAAACATCCATCGATATCCTGGGTTACCAAGGAATAAACGGGAACAGCAGGCAAATTCCAAAATTTACGCACCGTGTTATGGTTGGGATTGGCGATGCATTTTTTCCAAAAATTGTTCGGCTTTGTCCAATAAATTCTGTTGCTGTTCCGGCGATTTGCGTTCCCATTGACGTATCATCATCATGGATCGCGGGTTGCGCATGAAGAAATCCCGGTGGGTACTCATAAACCGCCAATACAGGGCATCCCATGGCTCAGTCCACGAGGGATCCGCTCGGAAGTTGCTCATTTTGAGGATGTAATTACTGGAGCTAACATACGGCTTGGTGGACATCATGCCCCCATCGGCAAACTGGCCCATACCGTAAACATTGGGGACCATCACCCAATCGTAAGCATCGATGTACATCTCCATGAACCAACGGTAAACGGCGTCGGGATGAATTTCACAGAGTAACATAAAATTACTCAAGACCATGAGTCGTTCGATGTGGTGATTGTAGGCGTTGTTGAGTAACGAACGAATACAGTGGTCCACCGGTTCAATTCCCGTGGTGGCGTTATAAAAAGCAGAAGGCATGGGGTGGGTGAACCCCCAAAAATTCCGGGTACGCTGTTGGACCCCGGCATGCTCATAAACTCCGTGAATAAATTCCCGCCAACCCATGATTTGCCGGACCCAGCCTTCGATACTGGGTAGGGGCAGGTTTCGTCGTTGGCCATGATCCAGGCTAAGTTCCAAGACTTCCTGTGGTCGCAGTAAGCCGTTGTTGAGCAAGGGGGAGATGGCCGAATGATGCAACAATCGGTGGCGAACATCGAGGGCGTCTTCGTAGGGTCCAAAATCTTGAAATCGATGTTCCAAAAAGGCTTTGAACCAGGACAGGGCCTCTTGGCGGGTAACGGGCCAGGTCCAATCCCCTTTTTCGGAACCGGGGGCTAGGGGGTAATGGATTTGGGTATAGTTGCAGGCTTCATCCCAAGCTTTGTGGGTATGAAGCGCCGGGGGGGCAGGGGGGGTGGCTTGGGCGGGGTATCGCTTGCGGTTGTCTTCGTCGTAACTCCAGCGTCCACCGAGCGGTTCCTGGCTTTGGGGTTCAAGGAGGATTTGACGTTGAATTCGTTGTTTGCGGTAATAATCGGCTTGCAAAAAACGCTTCTTGCCTTTGAACCAGGAGGCATCGTCCATGGGGTTATCCAAGAACAGGGGGTTGGGCAACCACACCACGTTTAGCTGGAGTTTTTGGGCTTGGGTCAGGATGCGTTTTTGGAGCCAATGATCGGAACAGCGGTACAGGTGAAGGGTATTTTGGGCAAAACGAGGGGCATTCTGCTCCAAAAACGAGCGAATGTCGCTGTGGGGGTCTTTGGAATTGGTATAATGAACCGTCCAACCTAGGCCTTGAAGTTCTTGGGCCAAAACCTTCATGCAGGCCCTTTGGTGAATGAGCTTTTGGCGGTGAAAACGGTATTGGCTATAAAAAAGATGCTCTTCCAGCATCCAGGCCGTCTTGGGTCCTGTGGAGGAGGTTTGGGGTACGACCAGTTGATGGGGCAAGAACAAAAAGTCCAGGCCGGATTCCGAGAGGTTCACCTCATGGAAACAATCGATGAGCGGGGATGTTTGGCTACAAACTGTCGCTGCTTAGGGCAGCTTGAGCAATTTGCAGCGACCCTGCTGTCCACGATGTTCTGACCAAAGCAGGTAGTAGAATCCCGAAGGCCAAGAACGGGTGTCGGTGGGCCCTGCTTGTCCATGCCCTAGGCTGATGGTTTGTCCCCTGCTGTTTTGGATGCTCCAAGCAAGGGCCGGGTTGAGATCCTGCCCCGCTTGATCGCCGGAGTTGTTTAGCGCCTGGTAGTCCCCGCCAAAATCCAGGGTCAATTGATCTCGGAAAGGGTTGGGCCGGGCGGGGCAAAGCCCCCCGCGCCCAATGGCGTTGGCGACGGGCGCTGTCCCGCTGGGTGCACCGTTGCTCCGCTCCGGCGTAGGGACCAAAAAAGACACCCAATCCAGGGCGCCGTCGCCGGCCCGGCCCCACCCCACATCCGCGGCCTGCGGCCCGTAACACAACGTGTCCAAAATGATAAACTGCGTTCCCTGCAGTCGATGCAGGCCGAGGCATTCCCCGTAACCTGACAAAGTAAAATTGGCATGCCAAACCCCCCGCGTTGTATCCCCCGATGCCCAGACCAAAACAAATCCCCCCGCCGGCACCGACACATTCGGTAAGCGCCAACGCCCAGGCTCCGCCATATTATCGGTTAGATAAATACCGTTCAGCGAAAAAGGAACAGATCCGGTGTTATGCAACTCAACCCAATCGCTGGTTTGGTTACTTTGATCCCGAATCCCAGTTCGATTCAGGGCCATGATCTCGTTGATTACCAAGGGCCCATGCATTCGAAGACCCACCCGCATCGGATTGCAGGGACGGATTCGTTGATTTTGGGCCGCATCCAGCGCCCTCACCTGGACACTGCACTGCTGAACCCCCGGATTCAACAACCAATAGGCTCCATAAACCCCATCCCCAGCGCTGCCATCCCCATGCTGACCATCGTCCACCAAAGGAAGGGTTTGGGTTATGCCATCTTGGGTTGCCCAAGCCACCGCGGTTACCCCGCTGTTCAACTCATCTTCTATCCGAACCCTAATGGTTGCTCGCTTGCCGGGATAGGGGTGGAGCACCATCGGTCGGTGAACGACCGGGGCCAAATTCGTTGGTCCTGTCACGGAACCCAGGGTAGAAGCTGACCGCGCGCTCAAAAACGGTGTTATGCTACCGCTCACATGATTACGATTCAAATTTCCCGAAAACGAAGCCAAAAATTCAGCGTAGGTAAACCCGTAATCCAAGGTCCGAAAGGAATCCAGCTGAGCAAAGGGCGCAATGCGGTCCCGCAGGCTGTCCACAAACCCCAAAAAACTTGGCTGAGCCTGACGATTCGCCAACTTGCGCAGGTAAAACGAATAGATATCCCGGGTTTCCGAATTGGCCATTAATTTATCATACAATGGCCTTGACTCACCCGGTGTGAAACTGTACGGGGACAGGGTTCGGTAATTGGGCCCACCCCATTGGATGCCAAATGTATTGTCGGTATCGTAGGGCAAAAAACGAAACCGACGATCCACCGGATGATCGTACAGATAAAAATTATTTTTGTTATAATACGAGTCCCAATGACCGGAACTCAGGTCCGTTGCCAAGGTTAACAAGGCGGACTCTATATCCAAAATACTATCCAATTGACAATAAATTTGGGACGAAGATGTTTGGGTTAACGTCCTCACCAACAGAGCAAAACGCGTATAGTCATCCGCGGTGGTGTTGGTCATCAGATCGTAGGGGCGGCGCCCCCCGGATGTAAACTTGTAATCGTTGGGATTATTGGAACGGTAGGTCAAATCTGCAGGCCACAGGCATTTGAATAAGTTACCGTAATCCTGGGCAAAACGCACCTGCATAAAATCTTCGTTCAGATGCTCTACATTGAGGTACACCCCTCGAAACTGCCCGTTAAAATAAAGATTCACATGGGCTGCCCTTGCCGCTGGAGCACCCACCCTTTCGGATAATTCATAATACACTTTGGCCCGGCTAATCGAGGGATCGTTGTGCATCCCGTACAGGTTCAAATCGCTGATGCCTTCCAGGTTTTGTCCTTTGCGGTACGTATTGAAGGAAATCCTAAACTGCTTCTTGCCTGCAGAACGCGACGTATTTCCTCGAATTCTCAAACCGCATTCCCAAAGGGTATCCGTCAAACCTTGGCGGGTATAGACCACCGTGCATCGGTATTCCCGGTCCTCGTTGGGGTTGCTCAACATCCTAGCCAAACTATCCGGGGGGAGTAGGGCTTCGATGCGGGCCACCACCTGTTCATCGTAAAGGACATACCCCCGGGTTCCTGCAGGCCAAAGCGTCGCCTGGGCCTGGGTTTGGTAGGCCCAGCAGCAGAGCAGCAAACCTGCGCCCAACGTAATCCCCCCCAACTTTCTTCGAATAAGGCCCATTTCAAAGGCAAGACGACAAATTCGGGCAAATCGCTTTAGAGGTTCCATGGTTCAATATTAAGTGAAAAATTGGGCCTTCTTCATATTTTGGCCCTTTTGGGGTCGCAATCCCCTTTTCTTTCGCTTACTTTTGGAAATCGTTAAAAATTCCTAACCAAAACCAACCTTTCAATCTCCTTCCCATGTTCCAAAAAATGACATTTTCGGCCATTTTGGTGTGTTTGACCCTTGTTTTTGCTCAGCCGGTTTTGGCTCAAAAGCCTCTTTCTTCGGCAGCTAGCGGGAGTTTTGCTAGTTACGGTGCCCACAAATCCACCATCGAAGCGGGCCTGAACATCGCCGAAGGAAATACCGTCGTTCTGCCCAAAGTCCGTTACCGTTACTTCTTGAACGACCGCATGGCGCTTCGCGGTACCATCGAGGCCGCCACCAACACCGATGTGGAGCGCGTTTATCAAAACCCTAATTTCACCGGAAACGAAGGAACCCGGACCGTCAGCGATCGCCAATGGGGTTTGCAAACCGGCTTTGAATACCATCCATCCGGAACCAAAAGACTCTCTCCCTACTTTGGTGCAGTCGTGGGCCTGAACACAGGCCGTAACCGCGAAGACTGGAAAGATTACAATATTGACAGCCTCGGTGGTTACTATGAATTCCAAACCAAAGCCAACATCACCGCTCCCTTCCTTTCTTTCAACTTTGGTGCGGTAGCCGGTGTTGATTTTTACTTGGTCGAAAACCTCTACCTCGGTTTGGAACTCAACTGGGGAATGACCGTTCGCAACAACCGTCCTACGGAATTTTCTTTTTCTAGCCTGAGCAGCAGCAACTCAGGAATTTTGGAACCCAGCAGCCGGAACGTGAGCTCCAATTTTGGTGCTCTACCATCCATTCGTGTAGGCTGGCGTTTCTAAGCCCCCCTTCCTACAGCCGTGTATTCTTGGTTAGCGAAGTCTAGCCAAGGATAATCCATCCCGGATAGGCAGGATGACCGTCTCCAATCGTGGGTGAGCAAGCGCTAAGCGGTTGTATTCCCGGAGCGCTTCGGTTTCTGCATCTTGGTGTGACCCGGTTTCTGCCACCTTTCCGCTCCATAACACATTATCGGCCAGGATATAAGCCCCAGGCTTTAGGATTTCGGTCAAAGCTTTTAGGTAATTCGGGTAATTTTCTTTGTCCGCATCCACAAAGACCAAGTCCCAGGATTCCTGCACATTCTCCAGGATATCCAAGCCGGAACCCGTATGCAGTTTAATTTGGTCATGGTAGGCCGAACGTTGGATATAATCCCTGGCCATATCCATGACTTCGGGGTTAAGGTCGACGCTGTGCAAAACACCACCTTCTGAAAGACCTTCGGCCAAACAAAGCGCGGAGTAACCGGTAAACGTCCCAATTTCCAAAATGCGTTGGGGTGCAATCATTCGGCTTATCATCGCCAAAACCCGACCCTGAAGATAACCCGAACACATTTGGGGCATCAAGCAACGCAAATGCGTTTGCCGTTCCAAATCAGCCAAGAGGGCCGAGGGGCCATGGCTGTGTGCTTCGATATAGGCATCCAGGGTTGGGGGCAAAAAATTCATAAACGAGGTATTAGGCCGTTTCGCTGCGCCAAAGCAGGCGACGCCAACCTTGGCGGTCCAGGATTTGTTCGGCAACGGATTGGATTTGACTCAAAGGGATGAGGAGAATTCGATCCACGATTTCTTGTTGGGTCAAAAGGCCGTTCCCGTCCAAGTAGGCTTGACCCCAACCCAGGAGATTTTGTAGGCGATTTTCTTCGGCCAATAGCAAACGGCCAATCAATTGTTCTTTGGCGATTTTGAATTCATTACGGCCCGGGCAACGGAGCCTGGGGCTTTGAAGAATACGATCAATTTTGCGGTTCACGCGGTCAGCCTGACCCGCATCGCAGGAATACTGAATGCTCCACATGCCGGTATCAGAGTACGGCGAATAATGAGCGTCGATATCGTAAACCAAGGCCGCCTTTTCGCGGAGCTCCATGCTAAGGCGGGCACTCATATGATCTCCACCCAACCAATTCATCCACAAGGCCAAAGCCCAACGCAAATCGTGCCTCACCGAGGGAGCTCGACCGCCCATGATCCCGTAGGCCTGATGAAAATCCCGAATTTCTTCCTGATGCTTTTGTCCCCGGAGAGCCGCGGGCGGTTTGCGTTCCCTACTTGATGTCGGAATACGCCTGGAACTTCGGGGCATTCGGGCCTCCAGCGCTTTCAAAACCTCCTGGGCTTCCAGGGGCCCGTGGTAAACAAAGACCGAAGGTTTGCTCCCCATCACCGAACGGTAATGGTGGGCAACCGTGGTGCTGCTCAGGGCCGATAAGTCTTTTTCGTAACCTAGGATGGGATGGGCCAAAGGATGTTGACCAAACACCGCCTGTTCAAAGGCTTCCAGCAAGCTTTCGTCGGGATTATCGCTGTACATCCCGATTTCTTCGCGGATTACCTTTTGTTCCTTGGCAAACTCTTGGTCGCTCCAACGGGAATTCCACCACATATCCGCGACCAAATCCACCGCAGAGCGGCTGTGGGGTGCCGGACACGAAGCATGCAGGACCAGGCGTTCTTTGGTGGTGAACGCATTGATGTCCCCGCCTTTGTTTTCGAGTTCGGTAAGGACTTGCAGAGGACGTCGGTCGGCGGTTCCCTTAAAAAGTAAATGTTCCAGGCAATGGGTTGACCCGGATCCAACAGGACCATCATCCCGGCTACCGCAGTCACTTAGGAGCGCCATATGGCTAAGGCTATGGTTGGGCTCGTGCACCCACAGGACGGGAAAGCCCTTGGACGTATGCAAAATGCGGGGCAGGCCTTGGGTCATCATCAGGGCGCCAAAGATAGGGGTGGGTGAGGGCCTTATCCCGAGTCAAGTTCCCATCAAAACGATTTCCAAGGCGGTGGACGTATCTTTGTTGCCCTGCCAAGACGCCATGCAAGCTTGCATTCGGCAGGCATGGCCCAAGGATTTCTATAAAACTGCCGAAGTGGTGAAATTGGTAGACACGCACGTTTCAGGGGCGTGTGTCGCAAGACATGCCGGTTCGAGTCCGGCCTTCGGCACCAGGCCTGCATCGCTTCGGTGCAGGCTTTTTTTTGGCCCCGTTCTGTACTCGGTCGTCTTGGTCTCGGTCGTCTTGATCTCGCTTGCTCTTGGTTTGCAGGCCTTGGCTCAACCGGCGGGCGCGGTACGGGTCAAAGGGCGGGTCAAGGACTTACAGGGTCGCGATGTGGCCTATGCTACCCTGGTTTTTGAGCCAGGGCAAATCACGGGACTAAGCAACGAGAACGGTAGGTTCGAAGTTTTTCTTTCCCCCGGCTCGTTTACGGTGCAGGTTGCCCACTTGGGTTACCGTCCACGCCGCTTGACCTGGGATTTGGCCGTTGGGACCGGACCCGTGGTGGAGGGACCGGAAATTGTGTTGGAGCCTCGGGTGGTGGCCCTCCAAGAAATCACCGTTCAAGCGGGCCAAGAGGACCCGGCTTACCGCATGATGCGCAAAGCCATCGCCGCAGCACCAAGGCATGCAGCTGGACCGTGGCGTTATACTGCCGAGACCTACGTCAAGGGTCAGTTCAAAATCACCGAGGTTCCCTGGATTCTGCGCAAGCAAATGGAGCAACAAGGGCTCAAAATGGGGGTAACCTATGTTATGGAATCAGCCAGCCGTATCAAATACAGCCGCCCCAAAAAGTTTGAAGAAAAAGTTTTATCCCGTCGATCCAATCTTCCTTCAAGTATGGAGGCGAATCTCAATTACTCCAACATTAATTTGTACGAGGCCCAGAGTCGGGATTGGGTATCTCCGCTTTCACCCAAATCCTTTGCGCATTATCGATTTGAATACCTAGGGTCCGAAGAGGAAGACGGGGAACGTTTGCATCGAATTGCCGTGAGGCCCCGTGGTCAGCAAGTGAATCGTTACCAAGGAACCTTGGTTTTGCGAAGCCAGGATTGGAGCCTGGACCGGGTTGAACTAAGGGTCAAGAACCCGGCAGGGGATTCCTTCCGTATCGGCAAACAGTTTCGAAGAGTTCAGGGGTTTTCGATGCAAACCATGGAGGATCTCCAAATGGAATTGGCTTTTTTGGGGGCATCGGCCCGGATTCGTTATGTTAGTTCGATACGCCGCTTTGACGAGGTATTGGCTCCGCCGAATCAATCCCTAACAACGAACAATGCAACCAAGCCTGTGTTGGCCAAGTCAACACCAACGCCAACACGGCAGGCCAAGCGTTCTTTGAATCGCCAGCCCAAGCGCGCGTCAGAAATCCCGTTGGATACCACCACCGCGTCTCCCGATCAGGCCATGGCGTCTCCCGATCAGGCCATGGATTCCGAATACCGTTTTGATGTGGATAGTGCTGCCGATTCGGCCCCGGATTCGTTGTGGGAAACCCTCCGCACCATTCGATTGGACAGCGCCGAAATCCAGGGTTATACCCTTTCCGATAGTTTGAAGTCCAAGGAAGAGGCCAAGGCCAAGGCGGATTCCACGCGTTCGGTTTGGTTGCGTTGGACCAAAAGGATATTGGTGGGCCACCAAAAGCAAGAGGGCAAAGATCTCGCCGGCCAACCCTGGAAGAATTCCGATTGGAGTGGACTTTGGACACCGCGGTGGTCGGCGTTGGACCTTTACAACCCCTTGGAAGGATGGGTGGTGTCCGGGACATACCGTTGGGAATCCCGGGATACTGCCAACCGCTACACCCAATGGAAGGCTTCCTTGCGGTGGGGAACCCGGTTACGCCAGTTGCTCCCTGCGGTGGAGTGGTCCCATCGTACCACCCAAACCCGTTGGCATTTGGAGGCCCGATCGGTTTTGGAGCCCTTGAGTGGATTGGACTTGCCTCGATGGGTGCATACCCTGGCGATAGGTTCGGCGGCACAGCCCCAGGGTGTACCTTGGTGGTACTCTGGCTGGGAGGGGGTTTTGACCAAGCGTTTGGGGGCCGATGGGGAACTACGATGGTCCAAGAAATGGCGAATGTGGTTCGGCGCATCGGCAGAGACTCGCTCCTACGTTTTGCAAAACCAGGATTTAATGCAGGCTCCGCTATGGTCGACGGCCTTGGGCGGTCTTGGATTGCCTGAGCAGGTTTACCGGGTTTATCCCCAGGGCTCTCTCCACGATTTGTTTAGGGACCATCGTCGTCTGATGCTTCATGCCGCTTGGCGTTGGGAACCGCTTACCGAAAGGCGCAAGGTCAACGGATGGGTTCGTTACCGACGGAGTGCCGAAGCCTTTATAGGTTTGGATGTGCGAGCGGCGTGGCTTCAACACGGTCAACAAATGGATCCATGGACCCGGGTTCATGTCTTCGCCGAACGGAATGCGGATTTGGGCGCCGATCGCCGTTGGCACGGCCGTGCCGAAGCTGGTTTTTTCCCTCAAAGCCCCAGGACCTTTGCAGATTTTTATGCTTGGCCATCCCAAGCCTACGCCTACGGCAAGGACAGGGCTTTGGCCCCTAGGGGCCTGAACCCACACTTGTTAACAGCCCAAAAATCCTGGTGGGCTTTGATGCAAGAATACCAAACGGCTCGGCTCACGGTGACGCATTGGAAGCCCTTGGCCAAAATGAGGGCCACCGAGACCCTCTGTGCCTATGTTTTGGGGGAACCGGGACGCATGGTTTACGGCGAATTGACGTGGAAAATAAGCGGGATCGCCGGCTTGGTTGGCCTGGAATTGGGGCACCAAACCACCTTGTTCCGAAGGGATGCCCAAACCCTGGAACCGGTCTTGGGTGGGGCTGAACCCCGGATTCAGGGCCCATGGTGGCTTTTGCAAGGCCGTATCGTGCGGATCACCCTCGCCCTGCCTTAGGATAATTTTGAGCAAAAAAAAGGCAGTCCGTGGGGACTGCCTAGATGTTTTGGATTGAAAAAGGGGATTACCCGTTGTTTTTCATGTCCTGAACTTCGAGACGGAGGGTTTGGCAATGGGCCTTGAGGTCCTGCAAACCTTTGCGAATCCGGGTACCGGCTGCTTTGTTGGCTCCATCGTAGAACTTTTGGAAATCCTTCTCCATGGAGGTTACCATCTCAAGTAATTCGTTGTATTTGTCCATAAGGTGTTTATTTAATGAGTCCAAATTAAGGACAAATCCCCCGCCTGCCTCCCCAAAACTCAAAAAAAATGGACCTTTGAACGTTTTTAGGCTAGGGTGCAGTAAACATTTTGAACATCGTCGTCCTCCTCCAGCATATCGATGAGCTTCAAGCATTCCTCGGCTTGGGCCTCGTCCAGGGTTTTGGTGGTGGTCGGAATATACGATAATTCAGAAGATAGAATTTGTATACCCATGGCTTCCAAAGACTTCTGAACCTGCCCATAATCTGCGAAAGCAGCCGTTAGGTTCCATTCCCCTTCTTCGATGCTGATATCTTCGGCGCCGGCATCAATCAATTCCAATTCCAGATCCTCCGCGGCCCGGTCACCAGGATCCAAGCGAAACAGGGCTTTGCGTTCAAACAAAAAGCCAACCGAACCCGAAGTCCCCATGGATCCCCCGTATTTGCTGAAGAGATGGCGCACATTCGCTACGGTACGGGTTGGATTATCGGTGGCGGTTTCGACCAAAACGGCGATACCATGGGGGGCATAGCCCTCGTAGACCACTTCTTCGTACGCTTTTTCGTCCTTGTTGGCGGCTTTTTTGATGGCGGCCTCCACCCGGTCTTTGGGCATGTTGGCGGCTTTGGCGTTTTGAATGGCTGCCCTCAAACGGGTATTGCTTTCGGGCTCAGGTCCGCCGGCCTTGACCGACATGGCAATTTCCCGACCAATGCGCGTGAAGGTTTTGGACATTTTGTCCCAGCGGGCAAACTTGCGGGCTTTGCGGTATTCAAAGGCTCTTCCCATGGCGTGGATTCAAATCGTAGGTGTTAGGGTGTTGGGTTTGCAGCAGCGATGGAATCACTGCGCCGCGAATTTAACAAAGCCGAATCCACATATTCAAAGGTGGTAAGAACTCGGCAACGACCCCCAACCAAGGCGACATCGTGTTCGTAGTGGGCGGACAACGAGCCATCGCGGGTTCGTACGGTCCACCCATCACTTTCGTGGCGGATGGCTTTGCCTCCGGCGTTGATCATGGGTTCGATGGCCAGGACCATCCCGTCGTTGAGTCGAACACCTTGGCCCTTTTTGCCATAATTAGGGACCTCGGGCTTTTCGTGCAATTGCCGACCCAGGCCATGGCCCACCAATTCGCGGACCACCCCGTAGCCCGAAGCTTCGGCATGCTCCTGAATGGCGTGACCGATATCCCCAATTCGTTTCCCGGCAACGGCCTGAGCGATGCCGAGATCAAGGCAAGCGCGGGTGACCTGAAGGAGCCTTTGGGCGTCTGCTGTTATAACACCAACCCCAAACGTAAAGGCCTGGTCTCCGATGAACCCGTTGATTTTGACCCCGCAATCCACCGAGACGATATCGCCATCACGCAATGCGTTTTTGCCGGGTATCCCATGCACCACTTGGTCGTTGGGCGATATGCAAAGGGTATTGGGAAAACCATACAAACCCTTGAAGGCGGGAATACCCCCCGAATCCCGAATGAATTCTTCGGCGAGACGGTCCAATTCCAAGGGGCTAACCCCAGGAACAACATGCGGGGCCAAAATCCCTAACGTACGGCTGACCAAATCCGCGGCCAGGGCACAAAGTTCGATTTCTTCGGAATTTTTGAGATGAATCATCCGTTGCCCCGCTTACCAAACCACTTCTCCCAAAGACTTTTTTTCTTGCGGACCCGATAATTGAAATGCGCCTTTTCGTTTTCCAATTGATGAAAAAACGGGCCATCTTCGGGGTGCAACATTTGGTAGGTTTCGCTCCATCCTCGGAATCCGCCCACATTGCGATCGTCAATAAAAATATCGGCGTTGACCTTGCGAGCGCTGATACCGGGCTCCAAAATCTCTCCAGGGAAATTGGCGTTGACGGCGTAAAATTCAACCCCGTTTTTGCGGCAATGGTCCACAGCGGCCTGCAGAAGATCTCCTTCGCGGATGCTCCACAAAATAAGCTTGTGCCCTTTTTCTTGTAGCCTGCGCAATGTTGCAAAAGCAAAGAGCATTTCTTCGCCAATTTGAGGAAAGGCATGTTCGACAACCGTTCCATCAAAATCCACGGCAATGGTTTTGGATTTCTCGGTAATCATGCCCTGTTGCGCCATCGTTGCAAGCGTTGATCGAATCGATTAATACGAAAATACCGAACCGTACAAAACGTTCTGGGGGTCAATGCAAAGAACCGGGATCTGGGCCTGGTTGTTGACGATGTGCTCTTCTTCGGTGGTCGAGAGAAGATCCAAAAGACCGCGGTGATCCCCGGTCATGATGGCCAGCAAGTCAGCATCCACCCGAATGGCGTATTGAATGATCTGATCCACGTACGATTTGCCACCGTCATTCTCGGTGATGATTTCGTAAGGGATTTGTTGGGAATCAAAATGCCTGGTCGCAAAATGGAGGTTGTTTTGGACCGAATGAGCCAAAAAATCATCCGTTTCGTGGGCGGCAAAAAGATGGACCGTGCCCCCAAAAATTTTGGCAATGGCGGCGGTCTGAAAGGTTTTTTGTTTGGATTCTTTGCCGGCATCCATGGGCATAACAATGGTCTTGTA
>Ga0172372_10003236_pt1 | contig 24118 bp, 17 predicted proteins | sample LakKiv5m_2_FD_114544 | JGI IMG/M metagenome (GOLD analysis project Ga0172372, IMG submission 114544) | Freshwater microbial communities from Kabuno Bay, South-Kivu, Congo - kab_092012_9.5m | ecosystem: Environmental > Aquatic > Freshwater > Lake | place: Democratic Republic of the Congo...
GCTTCGGGGACCATCATCATCACCACTTCCTGCAGCTTGCGGCCGGAGTGGTACAGCATTTCCAGAGCGTTGTCGAAGCAGCCCGAGTCCGACGTGTGCGGCTCGATGATCGGAAACAGCTTGCGAATATCCTCACCAAACAACTCGCTCTGCATCAGCCCCTGACGAGCAAACATCCAGTTGGAGTTGCCTTTGACGGTGTTGATTTCGCCGTTGTGAGCCATGAAGCGCAGCGGCTGAGCACGGTCCCAGCTGGGAAACGTGTTCGTGGCGAATCGCGAATGCACCATCGCCAGGTGACTTTCGAAATCCGCAGCCTGCAGGTCCGGGAAGAATGGCATGACCTGATGCGATGTCAGCATGCCCTTGTAGATGATCAGCTTGGTTGACAGCGAACAGATGTAGAACAGCAGCGCCTGCGACATCTCACTGTTCCGCAAACGATGACTGGAAAGTTTGCGGATAATGAACAACTGACGCTCGAACGCTTCCTGCTCAAGCCCCTCTGCGGCGGCAATAAACAGCATTTCCATGGCAGGCGCACAGGCGCGAGCCGACTGGCCAATGTCCGCAGCATCAAAGTCCACCGGCAGCGGTCGCCACCCCAGACACACCTGACCCTGCTCAGAGATGAACTGCTGCACAGTCTGGCGACAGACTTCCCGCTGCTGCGGATCCTGCGGCAGAAAAACAATACCGGCCGCGTACCGCCCGGGCTGCGGCAGCGTTACTGCGAGCTGCTCGCGAGCCACTCGCTGCAGAAAGCCATGCGGCAGTGCCGTCAGCATCCCCGCACCGTCACCCGTGTTCGACTCGCAGCCACACGCTCCGCGGTGATCCATGTTCCGCAGAATGGTTGCCGCGTCTTCAATGATCTGATGGCTGCGCTGGCCCTTGATGTGAGCCACAAAACCGACCCCGCAGTTCTCATGCTCGAACTGCGGATCGTACAGTCCATGCGCCTCAGGAGCACCGAAGGGAGGGCGATAGGGGGCCGGATACTGGTTGCCGCGGAGATCTTCCATGGATATTTACTCTGGTCTTCAGGTCTGTTGGATAATTGCCGCCTGAACATCCGGACGGCTCGGAGAGCGCAACGGTTTTGCCACCTCAACTCGCTGACGCCAGGAAAACAACGTTGGAGGCTGATCAGCGAGGTGGCAGGGGCCAGCGTTTGGACGCGGCCGCACGTTTCACACCCGCAGCCACTGCGGACACGGCGAAGGCCGCTGCCGGGACTGCCACGCCGCGCGCAGCAGAAAACAACGAATGAAAACCGCTAACAAAGCGGCCGATTCGCACGGCAGTCACAAATGCTGAAATCGTAAGCGACATGATTCAGTCTACCGGACACAGTTCAGACCGACAAATGGCCAGACCGGTGGGCGGTCCTTAGAAATCGAACAGGACAGTGAAATTGTGGCAACACCGGCAGCGAAAAACAAGCGCGATTGGGTTTTGCAGGAGTAATCCCGGAATTCGCAGCGGTGAAACCTGCTAATCACCGCAGGACCCGAAAATCCCCCCAAAACACCCGCTCGCTGGCCACGAATTCCGCCCGCCGGCACAGAATCCGCCGCCTCGGCACGCTAGAATTCAACCCTCTTTCACGCCAGTCAGCAAATTCCCTGTTCAGCAACCAAATGTCCGACACCGCTCCACAACCACCCGCCCAGCCGCCCACAGAATTCCAGGGCCTGCAAACACCCGTTCAGTTCCTGCGCGGCTGCGGACCGCAACGCGCACTGCTGCTCAAAAATCTCGATATTCACACCGCCGGACAGCTCCTGCTCCACGTTCCCCACGAAATCCATGACTTCACCTGCATCCGCCATGTGCCACAGCTGCAGGCCGATGAACTGCAGGCCGTACACGGAGTGGTTGTTGATCGGGACGCCAGAGAACTCACCGGAGGTCGCTCCCTGGTCGGCATCGTTCTGAACTGCGATGGCCACTTCGTCCGCGGTATCTGGTTCAACCAGCCCTGGATGTTTCGCAAATATAGCGAAGGCCAAAGACTGGTCTTTCAGGGGAAACCACAACGTCGCACCGGTCGCTGGGAATTCAGCAACCCCTCTGTCATTGCACTGGCCCCGGAAGATCAGGTGGAAGCAGGCGCCGGAGTACTGCCGCGCTACTCGCTGACCGATGGCATCTCAATGGACACCATGCGGCGACTCACTCGCGCCGCCACTGAACAATTCGCCGACCTGTTCGAAGACCCGCTCCCGGAATCGCTCCGCAATCAGCTGAAACTTCCCGCGCTGCCAGACGCCATCCGCGGCCTGCACGCACCCTCCACCCCTGAACAGTGGCGTGAATCGCGCCGCCGAATCCTGCTCGATGACCTGCTGGAATTTCAACTGGGCCTGGCCCTGCGACGACACCACTCCCGCAGACAAAAAGCCGCTCCACTCCCCGTATCCGCCAAAATTGATGCGCGCATCAGACGCCTGTTCAGCTTCAAATTCACCAGCGGACAGGATCAGGCTGTTCGCGATCTCTGCAGTGACCTGCAACGCCCGGAACCCATGCATCGACTGCTGCAGGCAGACGTCGGTGCCGGCAAAACAGCTGTGGCCGTCTATGCCCTGCTGGCTGCCGTTGCCGCCGGACACCAGGCCGCACTGATGGCACCCACCGAAGTACTGGCCGCACAGCACTGGGATACGCTGGAAGAACTGCTGCGTGAAAGTCGCGTCCAGCGCTGCCTTTTGCTGGGCGGACTGACGGCCGCACGCCGCCGCGAAATGCTGGCCGGCATCGCCGATGGCTCAATCAGCCTGATTATCGGTACTCAGGCCCTCATTCAGGATTCCATCCAGTTCCATAGCCTCGCACTGGTCGTCATCGATGAACAGCATCGCTTCGGAGTTCGTCAGAGATCACGGTTTGCAGGGCGGGAATTCAGCCCGCACGTCCTGATCATGACCGCCACACCCATCCCCAGAAGCCTGTGCCTGACACAATTCGGCGATCTCGATGTGTCAGTCATCAAAGACCTGCCTCCGGGACGACAAAAGGTCGTCACCTCACGCATCGTGGCACGACAGGAACAGTCCCGCGTGTGGCAGTTTGTCCGCCAGCAGGCCGCTGCCGGCCGACAGGCTTACGTTGTCTGCCCGCGAGTCGAAGGGCAGACCGAAGATGACTCGGCCGCCGCCGAATCCGTCTTCCGTAACCTGCAAAATTCAGAACTGGCCGGACTGCGGATCGAACTGCTGCACGGACGCATGGACCGGGAACAGCGACACGCTGTGATGGACCGGTTCCGCGACCGCAGCTGCGATGTGCTGGTCACCACCACCGTGATCGAAGTCGGTGTGAACGTACCAAATGCCACACTGATGATCATTCAGCAGGCCGAACGATTCGGGCTGGCACAACTGCACCAGCTGCGCGGACGAATCTGCCGCGGCAGCCATCAGGGCTACTGCTTCCTGTTCTCTGAATCCGAAGTTCCCGACTCAGTCGCACGCCTGACCGCCATGGAACAGTCCACAGATGGATTTGCCCTGGCAGAGAAAGATGCTGAACTGCGAGGCCCCGGGGATATCCTTGGTCTGCGTCAAAGTGGAGCTATGCCGCTGCGCTGCGCTGATCCGATCCGCGATCTGGCACTGCTGCAGGAAGCCCGCCAGATCGCCGTCAGCCTCGTCGACAGCGACCAAATCGAACTGCCTCAGTTCCAGCCCCTGAAAGAACTGGTCCTGAACCGCTTCAGCGGCCTGCTGGATCTGCCGCCAGCGGGCTGACCCGCTGCATCGCATTCTCACGCTGCACCAGACGCACCAGACCGGCCAGTGAATGCACCTGCAGCTTCCGCATCGCGCGGGAACGATGCTTTTCAACAGTCTTCACGCTGATCCCCATCTGTATGGAAATCGCCTTGTTCGTCGCACCCTCGTATACCAGCTGACTAACACTCTTTTCCTGACGCGACAGACGGTCCAGATAACTGCCGCCGTCAGGCAGCAGCGGAGGTAATGCTGCCCCCTGCTCAGTCGCTGTAGCAAGCTGCCGGAAGCCCTCAGAAACCGCTTCCAGCAATTCACGACGTTCCAGAGGCTTATCCAGTACCGTGATCGCTCCCAGCTGCATTGATGCCACGGAATTACTGGTTCGCGGGTAGGCCGAAATCAGAATAAACCGAAACATCGGCAGCGACTCTACCAGACGACGCTGCAGGTCCAGCCCCTGCATGTCCGGCATCGACTGGTCACTGATCACCACGCCCGGAGACAAGTCCGGAGCTTCGTCCAGAAATTGACTGGCCGAGGAATAACAGACAGCTCGATAACCGGCCAGTTCCAAAGACAGCCGCAGCACATCCAGCACAGCCGCATCATCATCGATGACATACACACGAGACTCGTCCTGAGAGTCAACAGCTTCTGAGGGATTCAACTCGTCGATTTCAGCAGTGCTCATGCCGTGCGATCCTGCAGCAACCGTCTGGGTGGACAAAACCACGGCAAAGACGGCGGAGTACCCTGGTACCAGAGGCGTCTCAGTTTTGTTGATGGTGAGTGGGGGGCGAGGCAGGCATTATCAGCAACACAGCCACCAGATGCGGGAATACACTACACTTAAAGGTGATCAGTGTCAGCGTAATTACCCGCCCCTGGAGGCAGATGGAACGACATACAATGACACAAACCCGCAACAGAAGACACACATTTCCAGGCTGAAATTTGCATTTTTGTGAATTTCCACGATGAGATCGAAATTCTGCGACAGAAAAGGCAGCAGCGCACAACAGATGTACAAAAACCCTGGTTCCTTTACGTCGTGACAGCCAGTCTCGCTTCTGCTACCATCGGTGGCTCTGCACCAATCCGCACTCAATGTGCGGCAAACTGCCCAAATTACTGCTCGGCCACGGAAGGCTCATGTCAGTCTCGGGAACCACTTTCCATTCACATACTGGCACTACCGCACACTGGCTGCTGCTGGGGATTTGTGGTGCCGGCATGAGCAATTTGTGTCAGTTGCTGCTGGCCAGCGGTCAGCAGGTCAGTGGCAGTGACACAGATTCTGAACAGCTGCAGCGGCTGGCGGATACCGGCGGTCCGTGGCAAAGGCAGGCGGCAGCGATCAGCTGGGATCGACTGCAGCACTGTGACTTTTCCGGGTATTCCCGCATCGTGCGATCCCTCGCAGTTCCGGCCGACCTGTCGGCACTGGCCGCAGCGGCTGCGGCTGGCTGTGTGATACAGACATTACCCGAGGCACTGGCGGAGTGCTGTCGCAACACGACTCAGGTCTGCATCGCCGGAACTCACGGTAAAACAACCACGACCGGCATGCTGTGGTGGCTGCTGCAGCACTGTGGCCAGCCCGCTGGTCGTTACATTGGCGGTGATTTTCAATTGCTGCGACAGCCGGAACACACGCCTGCCCCAGCCACAATGATCGTGGAAAGCTGCGAATACCGCGATTCATTCCTGCAGTTGTCACCATCTCTGGCAATTCTGACAGGGATTGAGCCTGATCACCTGGACTGGTTTCCCGACCAGCGTGCCATGCTGCAGTCCTATTCTCAGTTCCTGTCGCGATTATCCCCGAGCGGCGCGGCAATCGTGAATTCCGACTGCCCAGCTGCCTGCAGTGTGGCCCACAGCACAGCTCATCAAAAAGTGGCAGTGGGGCGAGCCCTGGGGGGCAGGGTGCCGGGATTCGCCGAATTCTGGGAATACACAGCGGCAGCCTCACCCAGATTTCGGCACGGGCCTGGATTGCCGGGTCAGCAGGTCCGACTGCGTCACAGCAGCGGCGCCGAGCTGCTGATGCAACTGGCGATTCCGGGACAGCACAATGCGCTGAATGCGGCCATGGCTGTTGCCGCGGGCTGTGAACTGGGGCTTTCGCCGCGCGCCGCAGCGGAGGCTCTGGCAGACTTCCCCGGGATGCAGCGACGTCTGGAATTTCGCGGAACATGGCAGGGCGCCGACCTGTTCGACGATTACGCGCACCACCCGACTGCGGTTTTGGCCGTTCTGTCGACGCTGCGAACCTGTTTTCCCGAACGACGGATCATCGCCGTTTTTGAACCACATCAGTGCAGTCGGCTGCAGGGCCTGATGGCAGAATTTGCCGCGGCACTGCAGCGGGCTGACGAATTATTAGTGCTGCCGGCGCTGCGAATCCGCGAAAAAGCAACTGAGCAGGACGCCACTGTGCTTTCGGGAAACCTCGTACAGCTGATAAGAAATCTCGGCGGACACGCAAAGCTGGTACCGGACCTTGACCACGTGGCGGGCATATTAGACTATGCGGTCCGTCCGGGGGACATCGTGATCACCATGGGAGCAGGCAGGACAAATACGATACATGACCAGATCCATCGAAGAATTCGGCGAGATTCTGCAGCATGAGGCACCGCTGGCACCGCTGACGTGGCTGCGTGTGGGCGGGCCGGCTCAGTACCTGCTGACTCCGCGCAGCGAATCAGAATTACTGGAAGTGCTGCACACCTGTCGCAGTCAGTCGCTGCCTGTGCACATTCTGGGCTCAGGCTCCAATCTGCTGGTACGTGACGCCGGCGTGCGTGGTGCCGTAGTGAAAGTCACCGAGCCCGTGCTGGCGGAAGTCACCATCCACGAAACTCAGGTCACCGCCGGTGGCGGGACGCTGCTCTCACGACTGGTGACAGAAGCAGCTCGGGCCGGCCTGGGTGGTGTCGAACATCTGGTAGGAATTCCAGGAACTGTCGGTGGAGCCGTCGTTGGCAACAGCGGCGGTCGACAGGGCGATATCGGACAGCTGGTGCAGTCGATTCGCGTGCTGACTCAGGACGGCCAGATTGCCGAGCGTCACGGAGATGAGCTGTCGATTGCATATCGCCGCAGTGGAATTCAGGACGTGCTGGTGCTGTCGGTAACTCTGCAGCTGCAGCGTGATGATTCTGAAGAACTGACGCGGCGGATGCGCAAAAACTGGATCATGAAACGATCCACCCAGCCACTGGCTGATCAGTCGGCCGGCTGCATTTTCCGAAATCCTCGCGGGCTCAGCGCCGGAGCCCTGATCGAACAGAGCGGACTGAAGAACGCGGCCGTCGGCAAAGCTCGCGTCAGCGAACGACACGCCAATTTCATCGTCACAGAACCGGGTGCCACCGCCACCGATGTCGAACAGCTCATTGAACGCATTCGCAGTACTGTGGCGCAGAAGTATTCCGTCGATCTGGAACTGGAAATCCGCGTGTGGTAGGGACGCCACTCAAAATCGTGGTGCTGTGTGGTGGCAGCTCTGCCGAGAGGGCAGTCAGCCTCGAAAGCGGTCACTGCACCGCCGACAGTCTCAGCCGCTGCGGCCACCATGTGCGTCTGCTCGATCCTGCAGATCAATGCACAGACGCCGATCTGTTGCAGGCTGATATTGTTGTTCCCATGCTGCACGGGGCGGGCGGTGAGGATGGCAGCCTGCAGCGGCGACTGCAGCGACTGGGTATTCCGTGGCTGGGCAGTTCACCTGAGGCCAGTGCACTGACCTTCAACAAGGCCCGCACAAGACAACTGCTGCAGTCACTCAGCCTGCCTGTTGCCGCCGGGGCGGCTGTCCACGGAAATGACTCCACCGATCAGATCCGGCAGATTGCCGCCGCCATTGGCTTCCCGCTGGTCGTTAAGCCGGCTGAGCAGGGTTCCAGTATCGGTGTCAGTGTGATCCGTGACGAACAGCAGTTATGGGCGGCCCTGGCTGAGGTTTATCGCTGGGGTGACGAGTGTGTGCTGGAGGAATTTGTTGCGGGACGCGAAATTACCGTGTCACTGGCCGGCGAACGCCTGCTGCCCCTGGTGGAAATTGTGCTGCCCGATACCTGGTACGACTATTCGGCAAAATACCACTCAGCTGAAACTCGCTACAAAGTACACCCCGGCGATATCCCGGCCGCATTGCCGGCAGCGGCCGTTCAGGCCGTGCGAGCCACCGGTGCCTCCGATCTGACTCGCACCGATATTCGCCTGCGACCGGACGGAAGTTTTGCCGTTCTGGAAATCAACACGATCCCCGGCATGACGTCTCACAGCCTGCTACCGATGGCGGCAGCCGCCGTCGGACTGACGATCGGCCAACTGATTGAGCCCCTGCTGCGACAAAAACTGCATTACCACAGGTCGGCAGCCTGATGAGGACCACAAGGGAAGGAACCGGCGAATGGCTCACGGCTGGAAACTGCGACTGCGACACTTCTGCGAATACGCGGTCTTTCGTGCCCTGCTGTTTGTCGTTCAGTGCCTGCCGGCACAGGTCGCCTTCGCGATGGCTGACCTGCTGGCATGGCTGATTTGTCGGCTTCCGCCGCGGTGGAATCGCTACGGCACAGCAGCCGCAAATCTGCGAACAGCCTTTGGTGAAGATTTGCCTGAAGCTGAGATTCGGCGGTTATTCTGCGGCATGTGGCGACATCTGTTTCGCATGGTGTGCGAAATGGTACAAATGCCAAAGCGTTTCAGTCTGGCTGCCTGCACAGAGGTGCTGACGTTCGAGGGCCGTGAGCAGTGCGTCAGGGCGATTCTGGCCGATCGTCCTGTGCTGTTTCTGGGCGGACATTTTGGCAACTGGGAAATCAGCGTTGCCACATTCGGACATTTCGGATTTCCCTCAGCCGTTGTCGCTCGCGATCTGGATAACCCATGGCTGCAGAACTGGTTTCGCCGTTTCCGCGAGTCCACTGGAAATCAACTGGTATCCAAAGCCGGTGCCGGAGCTGAAGTTTCTGAAATTCTAAGACAGGGCGGCATGGCATCGCTGCTGTGCGATCAGGACGCCGGACGCAGCGGGGTTTTTGTAGATTTTTTCGGGCGTCCCGCATCAACCTTCAAATCCATCGCACTGCTGGCACTGCAGTATGACGCACTGGTCGTGGTTGGCGGAGCATGGCGACTGCCGACCGAACAGCAGCGTGGCGCGCAGTGGGTGCGTTTCTGCCTGACAACTGAAGCAGTACTGGACCCCCGCAACTACCCGGACACCAATGCTGTCGAACAGCTGACTCAGGACTTCACCACGGCACTGGAACGCCTGATCCGAAAGGCACCCGAACAGTACTTCTGGGTTCATCGCCGCTGGAAAACTGCCCCCGGTGCAAGGCGACGCAAAGCCGCCTGAGCCAGCAGACTGCAGCGGGCCGCAACTATTTGGCTGCAGCGCGACTGACGATCTGTCCGTTGTCCGGATCAACCTGCAGCTGCAGGTTCTCATGCTGATCCACAAAGAAAACAAAACCATTGAACATCTCATCGACTGTCTGCAGACCGTAGCCCACAGCTCGCGAGGGATCAGGGTTGAAGGGGTTGAAGACCGAGTTGTCGAAGTGCGCGACCGCTCGAATTTCAGTACCAGCCGGCAGTTTGCGGGAGCCCGGAGCCAGCTCGTAACCAAGCTGCCACTCAAAGTTGTAATTCGGTATCTGCAGCAGAGTTTCCGCTGGCTGCCCCGGTACCGTTGCCTGAAATGTCATGTCGCGACCGCGAACATGCATGTGAGTGAACATTCCCAGCAGGTCAATGTCCCGATCAAGCCGACGGGACGCCTGAACTTCCCACGCCGGCTCGTATGGCGGAATCTTCCAGCGTCGCGGATCCAGCAGGAAATGACGCAGCTGTTTGCTGACGGCGGACCTGGGAAAACGCAGTCCCACCTGAATCCTGCACTGCTCACGACGACCTGTCGTTGTGTAATGAATCTGCAGCCCCAGTCCGGACCCGGCCGGGATGCGAAACGCTGTACCATTTCCAAATCGCCCCAGGTCCATCGGCTGTCCGCCCGGCACGTAACCTGTGATGAATGTCTCTTCACCAACGCCCCCGCTGGAGACGTAAGCCATGTTGCAGTGATGCACAACTGCCGGATTCAGCGGCCGAATTTCGATGGCCTCAACCCACGTCTCCTGCAGAAATACCCAGGGCAGAACCGTGTATCGATACGGCACAAAACCGGATTCGGGAATGGAATGCTGCCCCAGCATGCTGATCACCATGTCAGGCTTGCCAATCCGCCACTCCGTCTGCGGTGCAGGAGGAGGTTCCGGGGCCTTTGTGAGATCGCCGGCCGGGCTGTCGGCGGCCAGCCACGCCAACAGTGATTGTCGCTCGGCATCCGTCAGTGACGAGTCATTCTGAAACTGCCCGTGCGGTCCGGCTGCATACCATGGTGGCATCGTTTCATTTGTCACAACTTCGGCAATCATTCGTCGATTGGCGGCCGCATCTTCATAGCTCAACAGTGAAAACGGAGCTGCCGAATTCGGTCGATGACAAGCGGCACACTTCTGCTGCACAAGCAGCCCGATCCCGTCCGACCAGGTCCTGGCGGGGCCGAGTGCCGGAGGGGGACTCAGCAGACAACCGTCGACAGCCGTCTCAGACACCTCCACTGGCTGTCCCTGCAGCACCTGCTGCAGGGCAAGTTCAAGATCATTTCTGGAAGGCGTCGGGCGAGATCCTCCGGGACGCTGCTGATCATCGATTCGCCCCCGGTATCGCAGCACACCCTGCGCGTCAATCAGGCAGACCTGCGGAGTTCTGGAGATGCCCAGTATGCGAGCCACAGACTGATCCGCATCCCTGACAAAATAGAACGGCACGTTCAGTTCCAGTGCCTGAGCAGCCATCTTGCGGATCGTGTCCGCGGCTCCCACATTCACGGCCACAAACACCACTCCATCGCCTCGGTACTTCTGATACAGCTCAGTCAGTCGCGGCAGCGATCTCCGGGCCAGTGGACAGGTGGTCGTGGTAAAGGTCAGCACCAGGGCGCGGTAACTGCCAAACTCTGAGAGTTCCCGCTGCAGTCCGCGTATATCGGTAAACCGGAGCTGTGGTACGGTGTCTCCCGGAGAAATCGCCGTTTGATCACCCGCAGGCGGATCACCAGCCAGCAGAACGGCAGAAAGACAGTTCAGCAGGCACACCAGCATGGCTGTTCGAACTCGAAACATCGGATCTCTCCGGAGACACCGCTCAGGACGGCAATTCCAGCATTACTCACTGGCTATCCTTACGCAGATGTCAGAGACTACCGGGATTCGTGGCGGCGAGCAAGGCGGGGCGTTAACAGGAGTTCATACTGTGACCGAGAATTCGGCAGTCAGATTGCGTGCCGTCAGCAAAACCTTCGGCAGCACCCTGGCCGTGCGCGACCTCGACCTCGAAATTCCAGCGGGCTCCGTCTACGGTTTCATCGGCCCCAATGGTTCAGGAAAAACCACCACGATCCGCATGATTCTGCGGATTTTTCAGCCCGATGCCGGCGTCGTGGAAGTACTGGGAGCAGACCGGGGTGACTGCGCCGACAGCCGTGTTGGTTATCTGCCAGAGGAACGGGGCCTGTACCGCCGTATGAAAGTCCGTGAATTACTGCGGTACTACGCCCGGCTGAAGGGTTTCCGCAACTGCGATCCGGAAATCAGTTTCTGGCTGGAACGACTGGGCGCCTCAGACTGGTCAGATCGGCGAATTGAAACACTGTCCAAGGGCATGTCGCAAAAGATCCAGTTCATCGCCGCCGTGGTAGCCCGTCCGCAACTGCTGATTCTGGATGAACCCTTCAGCGGGCTGGACCCCGTGAATCTGGAACTGCTGCGAGATGCAATTCTGGAAATCCGCTCACGCGGCACCACCATCATCTTTTCAACTCACGAAATGGATGTCGCGGAACGCATGTGCGAACGCGTTTTCATGATTCACCGAGGTCGTAAGGTGCTTGACGGAACACTGCATCAGATTCGCAGCATGCACCCGGCAAATGAACTGCGAATTCGCATGTCCGCAGATGCCCAGCAGCTGCCTCCGCTGCCGGAAGCTCTGCACACCGAACAGCGCGGCCAGTTCACACACTGCACCGTGGCAGATCCAGCACACAGTCAGCAGATTCTGCAGCGTCTGATGATTTGTGGCCAGGTAGAACACTTCGAACTGCTGCGCCCGTCACTGCACGACATCTTTGTCCGGATCGCACTTGAAGGAGCTCAGCCGTGAACAAGATCCTGACAATCGCCTGGCGTGAATATCAGGCCATGGTTGCAACCCGGGCATTCATGATTGCTCTGCTGCTGATGCCCGTCCTGATGCTGGGCGGAGCCTGGCTGCCGGCTTTACTGCGAGGACTGGAAACACCCGAAGTCCGAAAAATCGCGGTGGTGGACAGCACCGAATTGCTGTTCAGTCGCTTCCAGGATGCCATGAAGCAGCGCAATCAGCAACTGCAAAAAAAACAGCCGACGGAAGCCGACAGCACAGCCCGGCCCGACACGGCGAATAGCTCTGAGACTTCCCAACGCAGTGATTCTGATGCCCTGATGAGCACCGTTCGCAGTCAGCAAAAAACGGATCCGCGAGCTGAAGAGCTGGGCCTGCAGGACATCCATTTGTACGAACTGGAAGAGATTCCCGCCGCAGATTTCAACGACGAACAGCGGCTGGCTCTGTCTGAAAGAATTCGTCGAGGAGAGCTGTACGCATTCATTGAAGTACCGGCTGACGTGCTGGAACCACGCCCGTTCTCACCGGAAGACCTGAAAAAACCAGCACCCGACCTCGTCCGACTGCCCGCCATGAAGTGGGTCGCTGAGGATGCCGCGCTGTCAGACGCACGTCGCTGGTCGGAAGCAGCCATGAATCAGCTGATTCGCAGTCAGCGACTGTCTTCCAGCGTCTCACCCATTATTCTGCCAACTGTCCTGCTGGAACTGGAACGCCGCTCGCAAATGGAGGGCGGCGGGCTGTACGTTCGCAATGAGTCCGGACAGATTGTCAGTGAAGCCAAGCCGGATGAAATCACCAGCCTGCTGCTGCCAATGATCATCATGATGCTGATGTTCATGGTGATCATGATGTCAGCTCAACCCATGCTGGAGAGCGTTCTTGAAGAAAAAACACTGCGAATTGCTGAAGTGCTGCTGGGAGCCGCCAGTGCTCGCGAACTGATGGCCGGTAAACTGCTGGGCAACGTGGGCGGATCACTGACAGTCTTCGTCGCCTATGGCTGTGGCGGCACTTTTATGGCCATCCAGCAGGGTTACGCAGATCGCATCCCGGTCCACATTATCCCCTGGTTCGTGGCCTATCAGATTCTGGCTGTGCTGCTCTACAGCTCGGTATTCATGGCTATCGCTGCCTCAGTGACTCAACTGCGTGAAGCGCAGTCTCTGCTGCTGCCCGTCTGGATGGTGGTACTGCTGCCGATGTTCGTCTGGTTCAATATCGTGCGCGAACCCAACAGTGCCCTGGCCACCACCATCAGCATGTTCCCGCCCGCCACCCCAATGGTCATGACACTGCGCATGGCCACCGGAGCCACCATTCCGCTCTGGCAGAATCTGGTCAGCCTGATACTGACCATCGGCGGCACTTACTTCGGAGTCATCGCAGCGGCTCGCATCTACCGCCAGGGAATTCTGCGGCAGGGCAAGCCACCCCGCATGCTGGAAATGCTGACATGGATCTTCAGTCGGCGCCATAATTCTCAGCCAGCTCAAACTGATCAGCAGCCATGATCAGCTGACCATCCCGCAAGGCAGCAAACAGTATGGCAGCAGTCATATCAGCTGTTGTTCCCGGATTTCTCCGGTGACCATCACCGCGCAGAAAAGTGTCCAGCTCGACCATCGCCGCAGACGCCATTTGGCCGTCCGGCCAGCCGGCCTGCAGCACTCTCCTCGCCAGCACAGCAGCCCGTTCCGATACCTCGGCACCACACTTGCGCGCAATCAGCGAATCACCAAATTCCGCCAGCAAACGTACCGCCAGTTCAACCACCTGCTGCCGCTGATCGGCCGTTCTGACTGCCGCTTCCCGCAGCCACTCACGACCGCGACCCAGCACGTCCCGAAATCCATCGGCATACTGCAGAGCAATCAGATCCCGATCCGCTGCCAGTCGCATGCATTCCCGTAAAGTCTGACTCGGCTCCGCCGCTACATCCTGCTCTTCAGCACTACCCAGCCCGCCCGGTGCAGCAAGACGAATGGCCGCATACACATCACGACTGTCCTGGACCGTCAGCCCCGCCAGCACGGTCTCTATACCCGCCTCCAGAGACTGCCGCAGCGGCACCGCAGCCAGTGGTGCAATCAGCAGAATAATGCCCAGATTGGTGTTGTGGCTGACCACCTGTCGCACCGCCCGCACTGCCTCCAGCACAGTCCGCCCCACAGACTGCCGGCCCGCACCACTGAAAGCCGCTGCAGCGGATTCCGCAGACAGCAGAAAATCGCGAGTACTTGCGTCTGAAAACTCACGCCCAGGACTGACATTGCCCGGCTTTGGACTCAGCACTTCCATCCGACATGCCTGCAGCCACCACGCGCTGAGCGGTGAAACAGCCGAATTCACGCTGCTCCTCCTGCACAGGCTGCCTGCACTCGCCCGGAACTCGCTCGCTCCAGCTGCAGACAGACATCCCCCAGCAATTCAGCGTCCTCCCGATCATGCGTCACATGCAGCACAGTGACACCTGTCTGACGATTCAGATTCTTCAGCATCAGACGGGCTGACTGTCGAGTCTCAGCGTCCAGAGCACTGATCGGTTCATCCAGCAGCAGCAGGGCAGGGCGGGCCGCCAGGGCTCGACCCAGCGCCACTCTCTGAGCTTCACCGCCGCTCAAACCTCGCACTCCGCGCTGCAGCAAATGACCAATCTCCAGAAGCTCTGCAAGCTCCCTGACACAGGCAGCCATCGCCGCCTGGGACGCGCCCTGTAACCTCTGAGCAAACTCCAGATGCTGCTGCACTGTCATCGTGGGAAACAGAGCCAGATCCTGAGGCATATAGCCAATACGACGATCAGCCGGACTCCAGACTGTTACGTCCACACCGCCCAGCAGCACTCGCCCGCGCAACACACGTCGCAGACCACAGATCGCCTCAAGTAATGTCGTCTTGCCAATTCCCGTTCGACCCATCAGCACGGCATACGCACCCGCCTGCACCTGAAAGGAAATTCCCTCCAGCAGATAGTCGCCCGACCTGACCGATACATCCGCCAGCTCAATCACGTCGACATCCCCGCTCCCAGCCAGCGCAGAAACAACAGTACCGCCACTGCCATCAGCACCATCATCAGCGAAACCGCCACCGCAGCATCCAGCTGACCCACACTCAGTTCCAAAAACACAGACGTCGAAAGCACCTCAGTGCGAAAACGCGTCGCACCGGCAAAGACCAGAATCGGACCGAATTCACCAAGTGCCCGCGCCCAGGAAATTGTCCCGGCCGTCAATATCCCGCGCCAGGCCTGAGGTAAAGCCACCTGCAAAAAAGCCTGACCTCGAGTACATCCAAGAGTGCGAGCGACGTCCTCAGCACGAGGATTGATCTGATCAAAGGTGACCCGCATCGTCCGCACTGCAAAAGCACACGAAACGGCAAACTGAGCCAGCACGACAGCCGGCCAGCGATAAGTCACCGGAAGCCCCAGACTGTCCTCCATCCAGTTCTCCAGAATCCAGCCGGCAGGTCGCCCGGTCGATGTCTCCAGTCCCGCAGAATTCGCTCCCCCACCACCAAAAAACTGCGTCAGCGGAAACGGCTGATGAAACAGAATCAACAGACTCAGGCCCAGCACAAGCGGCGGCAGCACAATCGGAATGTCCACGATCACGTCCACAATTCGGCTGCCCGGAAAACGAAAACGCGACAGCAGATAACCCAGCGGAGTCGCCACCCAGACCGATAACACAGCTGCCAAAGTGCACGTCAGAATCGTCAGACGAAAAGCCGCCTGGATCTCCGGCTTCCGCAACGCCGCAGCAAACGCCGCCGATGAAGTGAAACTGAGATCGGCCGCCAGCAGCAGCACAATCAGCAGCACAAAACATGACGACAAACCGCCCAGCACCAGAAAGAACACCGCGTCCCGAATTGGACCACGACGCCCGCCAGTCATTGCCCGTCGCTGCTGTTCCATGCCAACACTCATTTCACAGCCTCACGGTGCTGCCGGAACGGCAGCACCCGCCGCCGGCTCCGTCAGCCCAGAACCCTCAGACAACTGCCAGCGAAATCCCTCCGCGGCAAAAATCTCCTGACTCTCAGCCGAACTTATCCGCTCAAACAAACGATGCGCCAGCAGCGGATAACGCGACTGACGAAGCACAGCCCACGGCTGCGTCGCCACAGAACACTCAATCCCCTGAATCTGCACCGCATCCAAAAATTCGGCCGCTCCCGCTGCATTGCTGAGATAGGCTACGGCAGCATCAAGTGATCCCGTTCGCAGCTGATTCACCAGCATGTCGCCAGTCGGAGTCTGCACCGTGACATTCTCCATGATCTTCGTCGTCAATCCGCTCTCGGCGAAAGTCCGCTGCGTAATCCAGCCCATCGCACACTGTTTCTCATGACCAATCCCCACTCGCAGATCCGCCTGAGTCAAATCCTGCAGCCCGGCAATCCCGCGCGGATTCCCCCTGGGAACCAATATCACCAGTTCATTCTGCGATACCGCCGTCGACGGACCAAACAGGTCTCCCACCTGCTTCATGAACTCCATGTCGCAGGCAAAATACGCATCCGGATGCTGGCCACTCTTCATCTGAGCCACCAGGATGCCGCAGCCATTGTAAGATCGCGAAACTCGTACCCCCTCACGCTGCTCAAATGCTGTAATCGTCTCTTCAATCGCAGGTCGCAGCATCGAACCGGCATACACCGACAACTCAGGCACATCCGCCCACAAATCACCCCGCTCCACCACATAACCCTGTCGCCGATACTCCTCAAGACCACGGTCCTCTGCGCTCAGATATCGGGCAAAGTGCAGCGCAGCTGCCGGCTGACGACTGCCTGCCGTGACTCCGACACTGACCTGCGAAACGGCACCCTGAAGTTCAGGTATCTCGACGAATTCCAGTTCACTGCGTCCAAACAACACCACGTCATAAACAATACCGACGTCTGCAGCACCCACCTCGACATCATTCGCAACATCATTCACCGTCGTCCGGAAACCTTCTGTTGCCGCCTCTGCCGCTTCCCACAAACCCTGCTTCGTCAGAACCTGCCGGGCCAGTTTACCGACCGCCGTTGCGTCAGGATTTGCCTGCACCAGCCTGACACCATCGCGCAACAGGTCCGACACACTGCGAATCCCGGACGGATTACCGCGACGCACCACCAGCCCGCACCGCATCCTCGCTATCGGAAGTACCTCGGCCACCAGCCCCGATTCACGAGCAATGTTCAGAAAGCTGTCGTCAGCCGGCAAAAACAGGTCAGCCACACCCGCAACCCGCAGCTGCGACAGCAGCGTCTGCGAAGCTCCATACTGAATCTGCACCCGATGCCCGGTCTCACGCTCATACCGCTCCCGAATCGGCTCCAGCACCGCTCGATTACTGGCTGCACAAAACAAGGACAGCTCCGCCGAACTACCACCTGCAGGCTCAGCCACACCCGCAGCAGACGGCCGTAACTGCGGGCGATCCGACTGCACCAGCAGCAGTACCATGCCCGCCATCATCAGCAGCGATACCGGAATTACGACTGCCGTCTTCGCCATGGATCGCTCCCGAAACTCAGCCTAAATCACTCATCAAACAACGCCGGCGGCTTTTTCCTGACCAGTTTTTTCCTGCGAGTTCCCGCGGCCTGACCCTGCTGCAGTTCGTCCAGACGACGCCCGGTCGCAGTGGCAGGAGCACTGGTGAGCGGATTTTCCGGACCCACCAGAGCATCCCCGGGCTGAACAGCCGCAAGACGCCGGGAACCCTCTTCAGTATACTGCTGAGATAACTCACAGCCCAGCACCCGCCGCCCCAGCTTCCGCGCCGTAATCAAAGTTGACGCACTGCCCGAAAACGGGTCCAGTACCACATCCCCCTCCTGAGAACTGGCCCGCACAATCCGCGCCAGCAATTGCTCAGGCATCTGACAGCCATGAAATCCGGCACGCTCGGAAAATGTCCCGGCCACCCGCGGAAAATACCAGGTGTCCTCTTCCGCTGTAAAAGACTCAGGGCAGTCCTGAGGTCGCAGGATCCAGGTGTCATCAGGCAGCCGGCCCCCGCTGCTGGCTCGCTGATCCCCATAAACCAGCTGTCGAGCAGAAGGCACCCGAATCTGCTCGTGATTGAAAGTAAACGCTCGCCTGTCCTTCACAAATTGAAACAGATGCGCATGTGACCGAGTGAACTTGTACTTGCAGTTCACCCCAAACGTATAGTACCAGATCACCCAGCTGCGACAGGAAAAGCCCAGCTTCTTTGCCTCAATCTTCAGCTCCGCAGCATACTCGTCGCCAATCGCCAGCCAAAAGGTTCCGGTCGACACCAGCACCCGGTGCACCTCCGCCATCCAGCGACGACTCCACTCCAGATACCGCGACTCCTCCAGACGATCATCGTACTCGTCGTAGTCATAGCCGATGTTAAAAGGCGGATCCGCAAACACAAGATGCACGCACCCCTCAGGCAGTCGCTGCATCGTTTCAATGCAGTCTCCCTGATGAATGCGATCAATCCAGACCTCCTCCAGCGGCACCGCCACCGTCATCGGACTGGTATTCACTTTGTTCTGCCCCACAATCTTTGACTCCCGCGCTGCTCAACACTCAGGCCGGATCAATCACCACCAGCAGATCACCAGTCTCAACCCGATTTCCAGGCTGCACCAGAACATCGCGAATCTTCCCGTCCAGCTCTGCGTTGATGGCCGTTTCCATCTTCATCGCTTCCAGACTGATCAGCTTCTGCCCCTTGCGAATCCGCTCGCCCGGCTTCACCACCACCGTCACCACCATCCCCGGCATCGTTGCACCCACCTGACCAGCAATCGCCGGGTCCGCCTTCACTCGTGCAGGAGCAATCGATTCGACAGCAGCATCCGCAACCGTGATTTCACGCGGTTGCCCGTTAAGTTCGAAGAAGACGGTGCGAGTTCCATCGGCATGCGGATCACTGACCGTCTGCAGACGAATAATCAGTGTCTTGCCCGGCTCAATGTCCACGGCAATCTCTTCTCCAGCCTCCAGCCCGAAGAAAAAGTGCGGAGTCGGCAGGATGCTGACATCTGAATAACTGTCCTGATGAGCCGCAAATTCCTCGTAAACACGCTCATACAACACCCACGAAATCACTTCCTGCCCAACCGGCTCACGCCCCAGCATTGCCGCAACGCGTTCACGAGCCGCCGCCATGTCGGTCGGCGGCAGCGTTTCACCAGGACGCCCCAGAAACTCCTGCCTGCCCAGCAAAATGCGGTTGCGAACTGCCTCCGGAAAACCGCCCGGAGGCTGACCCATTCCACCACTGATCAAGTCAATCACGCTGCCAGGAAAGGCAATGTCACGATCAGGATTCAGCACGTCGTCACAGGTAAGGTTGTTGGCCAGCATGAACAGCGCCATGTCACCCACGGATTTACTGGTCGGAGTCACCTTGACGATGTCCCCAAACAGCTGATTCACCTCAGCATACAAACGACAGACCTCAGGCCAGCGATCCGCCAGACCCAGGGCCCGCGCCTGCTCAAACAGATTCGTGTACTGCCCGCCCGGCATCTCATGCCGATACAAATCGGCTGTCGCAGCGAGCGATACACTTTCGAACGGAGTATAGAATTCACGCACAGCCCGCCAGTATTCCGAGATGCCGTCCAAAGCCTCTACCGGCAGCTGCGGATCACGATCCCCGTACCGCAGGGATTCAGCCAAAGTATTCAGGTTGACCTGAGATGTTCCGCCGGAAAGCGGCGCCATTGCAGCGTCCGCGATATCCAGCTTCACCTTCGAACCGTCCAGAATCGATGCCGCCTGAACTCCCGCCGTGTCATGAGTATGGAAATGAATCGGAATCCCCACCTCCTGCTTCAGAGCTTTAATCAGCCGCTCAGCCGCTGCCGGCTTGCACAGCCCCGCCATGTCCTTGATGGCCAGAATATGAGCCCCCATGTGCTCCAGCTTCTTCGCCATATCCACATAATACTGCAGACTGTATTTCGACCGGTTCGGATTAGTGATGTCACCCGTATAACAGATGGCCGCTTCACAGATTCCGCCGGCCTCCACAACCGCGTCCATCGCCACCTGCATGTTGGGCAGCCAGTTCAGACAGTCAAAAATGCGGAACACATCGACTCCCGCATCAGCCGCCTCCTTCACAAAAACCTTCACCACATTATCCGGATAATTCTTATAGCCCACAGCGTTCGATGAACGCAGCAGCATCTGAAACAGAATGTTCGGAATTCGCTCCCGCATCTGCACCAGTCGCTGCCACGGACACTCCTTCAAAAATCGCATCGATGTGTCAAAGGTGGCTCCGCCCCACATCTCCAGACTAAACAGCCCGGCACAGTTATGAGCATAAGCGTCTGAAATCTGCAGCATGTCATAGGTACGCATCCGAGTTGCCAGCAGCGACTGGTGGGCATCACGAAATGTCGTGTCCGTGAGCAGCAACGGCTTTTGCTCCAGCACCCACTTCGCCAGACCGGCAGCACCCTCGCGCAGGAACAAAGTGCGAGTCCCCGGGGGTGGCTGCACACCCTTCGGCACAGCAGGCAAAGGAGCCGGAGTGCGGCGAGCAGAACGAGGTCGCCCCTTCACCAGATGATTCCCGTTGACGATCGTCTCAGCCAGATAGGTCAGCAGTCGAGTCGCCCGGTTGCGACGATGATCAAACTGAAACAGCTCAGGAGTCTCATCAATGAATCGAGTAATACATTCGCCACGCACAAACGTCGGATGTGACATGACCTTGCTGAGAAACGGGATGTTGGTCTTCACACCGCGGATGCGGAATTCCCGCAGTGTTCGCTCCATCCGCTGCACTGCATCAATGAAACGACGTCCGCGAGTTGTCACTTTGGTCAGCAAAGAATCATAGAACGGATTTACCACCGCGCCGCTGAAGGCACTGCCGGCGTCCAGCCGAATACCCATCCCGCCCGCAGAACGGTAATGAGTCACCCGACCGTAATCCGGCATGAAACTGTTGGCCGGATCCTCTGTCGTCACTCGACACTGCACCGCAAAACCACTGACCACCACGTTCTTCTGATCACCCAGACCAATGTCCTCATGAGACAGCGGCAGGCCCTGAGCAGTCAGGATCTGACACTTCACAATGTCAATGTTCGTGACCTCTTCGGTCACCGTGTGCTCGACCTGAATTCGCGGGTTCACCTCGATGAAGTAAAACCGATTCGCTTCCGTATCCACCAGAAACTCAACAGTGCCGGCACACGAATAGCTGACCGCACGGCCGATCTTCAATGCCGCGTCCAGAATGCCGTCACGCAGTTCCTGACTGAGATTCGGGGCAGGTGCCAGCTCGACCACCTTCTGATGACGTCGCTGCACCGAACAGTCACGCTCAAATAAATGCACCAGACTGCCATGCTCGTCACCCAGCAGCTGCACTTCAATGTGCTTGGCACGACCAATGAACTTCTCGATGAAGACTTCGGGACTTCCGAAAGCCGTACGAGCTTCGTTCCTCGCAGACTCGAATGCCGCGTCAAACTCGTCCACCGTACGCACTGCTCGCATCCCGCGACCACCACCACCCTTGGCCGCCTTAATCATCACGGGGAAACCAATTTCGCCAGCTCGAGCCCGCGCTTCGGAAACCGATTCAATTGATTCCTGAGTCCCGCCAAGCACAGGCACTCCCGCAGCAATCGCGATATTACGGGCTGCTGTCTTGTCACCAAGCGCCTCCAGACAGTGCACTGATGGTCCCACAAATTTAATGCCAGCCTCTGCACAGGCCCGCGCAAACTCAGGACGCTCAGACAGAAATCCGTAACCCGGATGAATTGCGTCCGCTCCAATTTCCTGCGCCAGCGAAACAATCCCGGCAATGTCCAGATAAGACCGGATCGGTTCACCCGGACGGCCGATTCGGTAAGCCTCATCCGCCTTAAACCGATGCAGCGCATACCGGTCCTCATGCGAATAGATCGCTACTGTCCTGATGCCCAGCTCACTGGCACTGCGGAATACTCGAATCGCTATCTCTGAACGGTTGGCAACCAGCAATTTCCTGAATGTCAGCATTTCGGCGACCCGCAATCTTTGGATAGTCAAGCATCTGAACGCGACCATTTGCGATCAGACTGATCTAAAACCCGCGACGGAACCTTGCCGAGGCTTGCTGTGGGTACAGGGGCCCCGTCGGCAGAACAGGTCTGCCGTGCCCTCCAGAATAGTCCAACCCGGACGCACAATCCACTGCGGACGGGTGGCGAGAAAACGCGGGCACAGGTTTTTTGGATACCCGTTGACCGCAAAGCTCCGCCAACCCCGCCAGCCCCCCTGCACCGCAGCCCCTGAATCAACAGATTCCGTGCTTTTTCCGCACTCACATGGTCTTAAGATTGCGATATCCTCAATTTTCACCCACACTTGCTCGCTGGACATGATCATTCCCGGGCACCAGTTTCGAGAAAATGTCCATCCGATGGCAACATCGTGGCGGGGTCCGAGTCAGTTACGGGCCTCTCACGAAGTTTGTACCTTCGGGAACTTCAGCCCCCCATTCCGTATTCCGTCCCCTCAAATCAAAGTCACCGCACATCATGGCGTTCGTCACACTGTCGGTCCTTGAAGGACTTGAACGAGGCCGGGTTTACCGCCACCTGCAGCCGCCCGTCACCATCGGGCGCGAAGAAATCAACGACGTGCAGCTGAACGACGAACGCATCAGCCGCCTGCACGCCAAACTGCAGGAAGATCACGGTAACATCATCTTCACGGACCTCAACAGCACCAACGGCAGCCGCGTCAATGGCCACCCCGTCCAGCTCCACGTCATGAGGCCTGGTGACCACCTGCAGCTGGGACGCTGCACCCTGCTGTTTGGTTCCCCGGAAGAAATTTCACGCCGCGCACAAAGCCTCGGAGTTCAAGTCACTGATCTGCAGCCGATCAGCCGCACTTTCAACCGCCCCGAAGTCACACCGCCCGCGTCCGCTCCCGGATCATTCCCGGACGCCGGTCGCTCCGACCCCCTGCCAGCCTCCATGTTCTGCGGTGAACGCCCGCCACTGCCCGAAAACCTGACTCCAATTCAGCGAGCCAGACTGGCGGATCTGCTGATGTACAGCAGCGAAACACTAATGCAGATCATTCTCACGTCTGCCGAAAACAACCCCTCAGACGGCACCGTCACCGTCGACTGGCCTCGGTTCCAGAATCTGCTCAGACTGCAGCAGGACATCGCCGGATGGATCCGCACCACCTGCAACCCAAACGGTGACGAAACCGATCCCTGATGCCGGCTGCACAGCCGCCCGCAAATGCAGAAGGCTCGGCAAACTGCCGAGCCTTCTCTGTTTTAAGCGAATCGATCAGCAGGAATCAATAATCCCCGATGACCTCGCCACCAGCCTTCGTGCCCAGACGTCCCCAGACACCATAAGGGCTGGCATTGCCGATGACAGTTGCCACACCCAGGTTTCCGGTGTCAATGTTTTCCGAAATGAACCGAACTGAACCGTCAGCCAGCACCACCTGCACGCCACCGGTGTGGAAGCTGCTGGGGGCAAACACACCGACCGCACCGTCAGCGTTGACGTTGCCGTCATTGATGCAGGACGGCCCGTTTGGCGGAGTAACCGTGTAGAACGAGTTGATTTCCGGCTGCCCGTCACACCAGATTGAACTGAAACGACCCTTCACGGTCGCACCGTTTGTGTAACGGTCACCAGCCCGAATCACTGCAGCTGCCGCGATGCAGGAACCTGGCGAAGTCACGATTGCACCGACGTTGACAATCACGCCTTCACGGACAGTCGGAGTTGCCTTGCCGCCAATCCCAAACGCCGCCTGCACACGCTCGCCCATGGCAATTGTGTTGCTGGTTCCGTCAGTCACGTCACGCATGCTGAAGCAGCGACGCAGACAGAACAGACCACTGACGTCCCGAGCATCGCGGCCGTTGCCGGCGCCGGTCCCGATGAAATCACCACGGCAGAAAGCGTAGCTGGAGGTTCCGCGAGCAGCCACAATGCCGGGGTCAGTTGGACAGTTGAAGAAGGAAATACGCTGTGTGTAAACGGCCGGGGCAGGAGCAGTGCCGCTCCAGGGAGCCGGCCCGCCAGGCGGAATCGGCGGAGTGGTTGCCGGATTGCCCGCGTCAATCTGCTGGTACAACGCCGTCTGCTCA
>Ga0172372_10003237_pt1 | contig 24111 bp, 21 predicted proteins | sample LakKiv5m_2_FD_114544 | JGI IMG/M metagenome (GOLD analysis project Ga0172372, IMG submission 114544) | Freshwater microbial communities from Kabuno Bay, South-Kivu, Congo - kab_092012_9.5m | ecosystem: Environmental > Aquatic > Freshwater > Lake | place: Democratic Republic of the Congo...
ACGGCTTTGCGTTTTTCAGCACCTGCCAGGTGTTGATCCGGCCTCGTCGGAGACGAGGCCCAGAAGTACCTAGCAGGGTTGCTGAAAAAGGCCCAAAGCGGCCTTTTTCAGCAACCTGCTAGCAGCCCGTGACGTCCGGGTGGCGGGATCCGGGTCACGTCATATGACCCATGCGTCCGCCTGCATGTGGACGAGGGCTCAGTAGTCGCGGGACTGCACCACCGCGGCGGCGACGACGACGGCGAAGGCCGCGAAGGCGAGGGCGTTGCCGACGACGGGGACGACGGCGCCCAGCGCCACGGCCTCACCGGCGGCGGCGCCGGCGCCGACGTCGGCGAGGGCGCGCAGGTTCGGCACCGGCATCGTTACCACCTCGAGAAACGTCCGCAGCGGCTTGTTGGTCGTCCACATCAAAAACACGTTCTTCTCGCTCACGGCGATGCCGAGGAAGTACGTGAAGAGGCCCGCTCCCGCCGACAGCGCCGCCGAGCGGAACAGCACGCCCACCGCCAGCATGACGCCGTAGATGCTCGAGAAGCCGATGAACGCCATGGCCGCGCCGGCGACGGGCGCCGCCGTGAAGATCTTCGCCTTGGCAAAGAGCACGACGCTGACGCCGCCGACGGCCACCGACGTCGCCACGGCGCAGATGCCGCAGACACCGAGGTAGACGCCGACGACGAGCTCGGCGCGGCGGATGGGCAACGACAGCAGGTGCTCGACGCGGCCGGGCTGCAGCTGCTTCGGCGCGATGTCGGCGGTGGCGACGATGCCAAAGACGAGGCCGAAGTAGAACGTCGCCCAGGCGAGGGCCTGGAAGGCCGGCCGCATGAAGACGTCGACGGGGATGATGGCGTTGCCCGCGGCACGACCGAAGATGCGGCTGCCGGCCAGGGCGCCGTCGACGACGTCGAGGTCGAGGGAAAGCGTGAGGCCCAGCAGGAACAGGCCGATGATGATGAACAGCGCCAGCATCATCTTGCTGCTCGTGGCCTCCTTCAGCACATCGCGGGCGACGGCGAGGGTGGTGCGGGCGGAGTCGGCGGGGGAGAAGGCGGCCATCACGCGGCCTCGCTGCGGGGGGTGGTCTTCTGCATGGCGGCCTCGAGGATGGTCTCGAGCTCGACGAGCTCGGGGGCGACCTCGACGACGACGAGGCCGTCATGCAGCGCGCGGGCGAGGCCCCGCGAGAGGGCCGCGGCGTCGGTGCCGGAGAAGCGGGTGACGAGGCGGTCGCCGTCGCCATCATGGCGTTCGTGGTCGACGACGAAGCCGTAGGCCTGCGCCTTCTCGACGGCGGCGGTGTCGCCCACGCTGGCGGCGAAGACGACGCGGAAGCTGTCCTTGCGCTGCAGCACCGAGAGGGGGCCGCTCTTCACGACCTGGCCCTGGTGCAGGACGGCGACGTGGTCGCAGACCTTCTCGGTCTCGGCGAGCAGGTGCGAGTTCAGAAACACCGTGGCGCCGGCTTTGGCGACGTCGAGGATGACGTCGCGGATCTGCTTGCGGCCCACCGGGTCGATGCCGTCGGTGGGCTCGTCGAGGATCAACAGGTCGGGCTGACCGACGAGGGCCGCAGCGAGGCCGGTGCGCTGGCGCATGCCCTTGCTGTAGCCGCCGGTCTTTCTGGACCAGGCGCTCTCCTCGAGGCCGACCTGCAGGAGGAGGTCCCTGCACTCGCTCTGGCGCCGCGACGGGGGCAGGCCCTTGTAGCGGGCCACGCTGTCGAGAAACGACAGCGCCGAGAACGACGGCGGGATGGCGAGGCGCTCGGGGAGGTAGCCGATGCGGCGCCGCACGGCCGGGTCCTCGGGGCTGCCACCAAGGACGGTGACGCTGCCCTCGTCGTGGCGCGTGATGCCCAGCAGCATCTTGATGAAGGTGGTCTTGCCCGCACCATTCTGGCCGATGAGCCCGAAGCGGGCCCCCTTCGGCACGGTGACGGTGATGCCGCGGACGGCGTGGACGCCGCCGAAGCGCTTCTGCAGGTTCTCGGCGACGACGGCCTCGGTCATGCGCAGCGTCATGGCACATCCGCGGCGGGGGGTCATCGGCCGGGCCGGGCTGTGGCAGGCTCGCGCGATGCGCGTCACGTCGTCGGCCTCGAGCACCCCCGTCCGCCCTTCCATCGCCGCCGGTGGCGTGCGCGTGCTCACGCGGCAGGCGCTGCGCTACGACGACGGCGCCGATGCGACCCGGGATCGACCGGCCCATGTGCGCGCCGGCAGCGGCTGCGCCTTCGTCGACATCCCCGGCGTCGGTCGCCGCCTCGCCGTCGTGCAGGACGACGCCCACTTCATCGCCCTCGTGGATGTCGATGGCGTCGAGCGGGGCCGGCGCGGCGGCGTCACGGCGCTGGCGTTGCCGGCGGGCCCGGGCGGTCTGCGCCAGTTCGACACCGCGCGGGGCAACAAGAAGGACAAGCTCGACCTCGAGGCCCTCGTCTCGCTGCAGGTTGATGGCCGTCCGGCGCTGCTCGCGATCGGGTCCGGCTCCGGTGGCACCGCCCGCCGCGAGCACCTCGTACTCTGCACCTTCGACGACGACGGCGAGGCCACCATCGAGGTCTTTTCCGGCAGCGCCTTCTACCGGGAGCTCGCCCGCAAGGACTTCACCGGGGACGAGCGCAACCTCGAGGGCGCCGTCGTCGTCGGCGACCGCCTGCGCCTGTTCAACCGCGGCAACGGCGCCGGCGAGGCCAGGGACGCCGTCGGCGAGGTGTCGCTGCCGCAGCTCCTGCGGCACCTGCGCGACCCGCTGCTGCACGCCGCCCCACCCCTGCAGCAGGTGCAGGCGCTGGGCCTCGGCGACGTCGATGGCACCCGCCTCACCGTCACCGACGCGACGGTCCACCCCGATGGGCGCACGCTCTTTCTCGCCGCGGCCGAGGCCTCGCCCAACACCTGGGACGACGGCGAGGTGAAGGGCACGGCGCTGGGTGTCCTCCTGCCCGACGGCACGACGACGCTGTGGCCGCTGCTCGACGAGCAGGGACGGCCCCTCACCGACAAGGTCGAGGGCATCGCCGTGGACCCGGCGAACCCGAAGCGGGCCTTCGTCGTTGTCGACAAGGACGACCCCCACGCCCCCGCCGACCTGCTCGTGGTCGCATTGCCCTGACGACGGGGCGCCGTCGCCTCAGCCGAGCAGCCAGGCCTTGAAGCGGGCCCAGCGCGACGGCGTGGCCTCGATGGTCTCCTCCGTCGACGTCGTCATCACGGCGGCTTCGGGGTCGGTGTCGAGGTCGCCTGGCATCGGCAACGTCGTCGGCAGCGTCGTCGTCTTGCTGACGATCGGGACCGGCTGGGTGTGGCCGAGGTGCCAGTCCGTCGGGCGGTGCCGCTGCCCCTCGGGGACGACGAGGGAGCCGACGTAGTCGCCCTTCGCGTAGACGCGATCGATCTGGCGCTTCGCGGCGACGAGGTCGTCGTCGCTGACGACGCCGTTGCTGGTGGCCTTGTAGAACTGGACGGTGACGCGCACCGGGAAGCGCGGGTCACGCTCCATGCGCAGCCCGTGGCCCTCGTTGAACTCGCCGAGGTCGTCGCCGTGGCCGATGATGGCCTGTTCGACGTCGCTGCGGCGACCGCGGCCGCCGCCGGCGTCGCCCATGCCCACGCCACCCCCCTTGGTCTTCATCTCGGCCATCGGCGCCGCGCTCGACTTCGCCGGCGACGGCATGCCCCCGCCGAGGCCGCCGATACCGAGGCCCATGCCGCCGCCGCCAGCGCCCGTGCCCATGGCGCCGAGGGTGCCGTAGCCCCACTCGTTCCTCGGGGCGCGCACCTTCAGCGGCACCTGGATGATGAGCATCATGTCGGCGCCCTCCTCGAGGGCCCCCTCGTCCTGCGCCGTCGCGAGGCCGGCCTCGATGCGGGCCTTCACGTCGCTCTTGCGCTCGGCGGTCAGCGTCGTCTTGTGGCCCTTGTGGTTGAAGAAGAGCTGCTGGCCGCTCATGCCCGAGTCCCAGTCGGTGATGGCGTCGGTGCCGTCGTTCTCGATGGCGACGACGGAGGTGCCCTGCCGGGTGACGAGGAGCGTGAGCACCGCCGGGCTGCGCCGCGACGACTGGTAGTTGAAGATGACGGGCGTGAACTCGATCTTGCCCGTCTGCGGGATCGGCACGAAGACGTGCTGCGCCGAGACGAGCATGTGGCTGTCGCGCGGCGCCGAGAAGTCACCCGAGCCCTTGATGCTCTCGGGGTTCGAGACGTACTCGCGGAGGTTCGACAGCACCTCGTTGAGGGGCACGCTCACGAGCTGGGCGCCGGCGCTCTGGTTGCCCACCTTCACCCACAGCTTCTCGGCGGCGATGTCGGCGGTCTTGTCGCTGAAGTTCGGGTGGCGCAGCACCGGCAGCAGGCGCTGGCGGAAGCGCTTGCCCTCGGCGTCGACGGGCTCGCGCAGCTGCAGCGTGACGTCGGAGATGTTCGGCCCCACCGACGAGCCCTCGAAGCGACCGGTGTCCTCCCACAGGACGTTCAAGACGTTGAGGCCGTGGCGGGCGGCGCGCGACTGCATCCGCTCGCTCTCGGGCATCCGCTCGACGAGGCGGATGGCCTGGCGCAGCGCCTTGAGGGTGTCGACGTCGAAGCGGGGCGAGGCCGACGCGACCTCCGTGGACGTCGACGTCGACGACAGGCCGGATGATGCGCCAGCGGGGACGGCGGCGAGGACGGCGGCGGCAGTGAGGGTGACAGCGGCGCGGGCGATCTTCTTCATGGATGGTGTGAACGCAGATCCGGACGCCAGGTTCTGTCCGGCATTCCCGCCCGGCCGTGCGGGGATCACGGCGGGGGACGTTCGGGGGGAGGGTCGTCGACGACGGCCGACCGCCGCGCCCCGCCGCGTTGACGGTGCCGGTGGCAGGGGTCATAGGGCCGGCGTTGTCCGCGACCCCGGCTGAGGAGACCCCGATGAGCCAGAACGAGTTCCCCGTCCTCGACTTCGTGCTGAGCAACTACAAGAACTTCAACGCGCGGGCCACGCGCGACGCACTGCTTTCCTACTGGAAGCACATCGAGGGCGGCGGCCGCATGTTCTGGTCGGTGGCGGGCGCGATGTCGTCGGCGCAGCTCGGCATCACGCTGGCCCCGGCCATCCGCGCCGGCCTCATCCACGGCATGAGCGTCACCGGCGCCAACCTCGAGGAGTCGCTGTTCCGCCTCGTGGCCCACCACGGCTACAAGGACTTCCCCGACTACCGCTACCTCACGAAGCACGACGACACCGTCATCCTCGAGAACCGCATGCGCCGCGTGACGGACACCTCGATCCCCGAGGACGAGGCCTTCCGCGCCGTCGAGAAGATCGCGGTGCCGATGTGGAAGAACGCGTCGGACGCTGGCGAGCGCCGCTTCTGGCACGAGTACTTCTACGAGATCATCCAGAAGGTGGACCCGAAGGACTACGAGGGCAACGTCGACGAGTGCTGGCTGATGGCGGCGGCGAAGGCTGGTCTGCCCGTCGTGGTGCCCGGCTACGAGGACTCCACCTTCGGCAACATCTTCGCGTCCTACGTGAAGACGGGCGAGTGCAAGGCGAGCATCGCCAAGAGCGGCATCGAGTACATGGCGGACTTCTACGACCGCTACCGCGAGATGTCGTCGACGAACGCCGGCGTCGGCTTCTTCCAGATCGGCGGTGGTATCGCCGGCGACTCCCCCATCTGCGTCGTGCCGTCGATCAAGTACGACCTGCAGGAGGCCGTGAAGCCCTGGGCCTACTTCTGCCAGATCAGCGACTCGACGACGTCGTACGGCTCGTACTCGGGCGCCACGCCCAACGAGAAGATCACGTGGGACAAGCTCACCGAGGAGACGCCGATGTTCGTCATCGAGTCCGACGCCACCATCGTGGCGCCGCTCATCCTGCGGGCGCTGCTCGAGTGCAAGGCGAACCCCGCCGGCGCCAACGCCCTGATCGCGAAGCGCATGGGCCACTGACCGCCCTGCCCCCTCGCTGAAACGACGACGAGCGCCCCCGGCCATGCTGCGGGGCGCTCGTTGTCGTTTCTCCTCCGGCGTGGGTGGCGACGACGTCAGCCCGGACTGTCGGGGGTGCTGGCGCGGGCCGAGGTCTGACGGTCGCGCTCCATGAGCGTGAGACGCTGCAGCATCTCCGCCTGGTTCTTCAGGAGCTGCTGGATGCCGAGCTCGGCCTTGAGGTTCACGAGGTAGTCGTTCTGCGCCAGCAGCTTGTCCTTCGTCGACTGGCGGTTCTGGCTCATCATGATGACCGGCGCCTGCAGCGCCGCCGTCGTCGACAGCATCAGGTTGAGCAGGATGAACGGGAACGGATCGAAGGCGGTCTCGCCGAGGATCAGGTTGGCGCCCATCCACGCCGTCATCGCCGCGACGAAGACGATGATGAACGTCCACGACCCACCGAAGGCGGCAACAGCGTCGGCGATGCGCTGGCCGATGGTGAGCTTCTCTTCCTCGTCTTCGAGGACGTCGCGGGAGACCTGGCTCGCGAAGAGGTCGTTGGTGGCGCGGATGCGCTCGGCGAGCTCGCCCATGATCTTGAGCACGGCCTCGGGCTTCGCCTTGAGGAACGAGCGGAAGTCCTCCTGGGCGAGGACGAGCAGGACCGAGGGCCGCGTCGTCGTCGCCGTCGCCGAGCGGGGCGAGCCGTCGAACAGGCTCAGCTCGCCGAAGATCTGGCCGGGAAAGAGGCTGGCGAGGGTGGCCTTCGCCCGGCCCTCGCCCTTGTGGATCTCGACGGCGCCCTCGGCGACGATGAACAGTGAATCCCCCGCCTCGCCCGCGACAAAGACGTCGACGCCCGCCTCGACGCGGCGCTCCTCGAGGCGCGCCAGCAGGGCTTCGAGCTCGTCGCCGGAGAGATCGTCGAAGAAGGTGAGGTTCTTCAGGAGGCTGAGACGGTCCATGACCGCACGCTACTGCGAGACCCCCGACGACGAGCAGGGGTGTCCCGCTCGGCGGCTCGACCGATGGCGGGCCTCAGTCCTTCTTCTTCGGGGGCAGACGCACATCGAGCAGCGAGCGGGCGCCGGCCGGCTTCGGTCCGGGCGTCGGCACCGTCGTCGTCGCGGGCTGGCCGGTCACCTGCTGCCAGCGGGCGGCGCCGGCGCGGGCGGCCTGCTCCTGCGCCGCGGTGGCGGTGGCCTTGTCGGCGCTCGCGGCCTCTTCGGCGAGCTCTTCTTCACACGACGACAAGAGCTCCTGGAGGACCTTCTCCAGGAGCGCCTTGTCTTCGACGGGCTTGAAGGGCTGGTGGCTCATGTCCGGTGGACGAGCGGCCGCCTTCAGCGCATCAGCAGGTCCTGCTTGAGGTCGTCGGAGACGGTGGCGTTGCTGTTGAGCACGGCCTTGGCCTCGGTGACGAGGTTCGCGAGGGCGTTCTTCTGGGCGGCGCCGGCGGACGGGATGCGGCCGGCGTCGGCGAAGGTGAGGCGGCCCTGCTTCTGGAGGTCGTCGAGGTAGACGAGCAGGCCGAAGGCGGTGGCCGGCTGGTTCTTCGCCAGCGTGACGAGGCGCTTCTGCAGCTTCTCGGCGACGTCACCCGTGAGGGCGACCTTGACGCCGGAGATGTTGGCGGCGGTGTTGAGGGCCTTGATGGCCTCGGCGCTGGTGGAGGGGCGGTTGATCACGACGGCCATGGGTCACCTCGGCAGAGTGGAGCCGGCGGGGCCGGCGGAAGGCCTGTGAAGGCTAGCCCCGACGGGTGCTTTTTGGCGATGGATCGGAGATCGTGAGGCGGTGTGCGGTGTCATCGGGCTCTGGCGCCCCCGGGCGGACGACGACGGCGGGGTCGGCGATCGCCGGCGGGCGGAGGCCCTGCTGCACCGGATCCGGCACCGCGGTCCCGACGGCCGGGCGATCTGGCAGAACGTCGCCGCCGACGCCGTCGTGACCCTCGGCCTCGCCCGCCTCGCCATCGTCGCGCCCCGCACCGACGCCGCCGTCGCCGTCGACCGTCGTACCGACCATGACAGCCGTGACGACGACGACGTCATCGCCGCCGTCACCAACGGCGAGCTCTACAACCACCTCGCGCTGCGGCGGGCCCTCGCCCCGTCCTGGCGGCACGACGTCGACACGGCCCTCGTGCCGGCCCTCTTTCGGGCCCACGGACCGGCGTGGGCGGCGGCGGCGCGCGGCATGTTTGGCGCCATCGTCGCCGCGCGGGGCCGGCTGCACCTCTTTCGGGATCCCCTCGGCAAGAAGCCCCTCTTCTACCGACGGTATCGCGATGGCTGGGTCGTGGCGTCGGAGCAGAAGGCGCTCTTTTGCGGCGATGGCCCCGACGACGTCGCCGTGGTGGACCCCGCCCGCGCCGTCCGCGCCTTCACCCGCGGCTTCCTCGAGGACGACGAACCCCTGCTGCAGGGCGTGTGGCAGGTGCCGCCGGGCGGCCACGTGGTGCTGTCGGCGCAGGGCGCCACCGTGACACGCGCTGTCCCGTTCGACGACGTGCTCACCGATCGCCGGGCCCGAACCGACACCCCCGACGACGCCCTCGACGGTGACGTCGCCCGCCTCGAGGCCCTGCTGCACCGCGCGACGACGCGGCGGGCGAGGACCGCGGTGCCGACGCGGGTGCTGCTCTCCGGTGGCATGGACGCCGCGGTGGTCCTCGCCCACGCCGACGACGTCGACGCCACGACGCTGCAGATGTCCGGCCCGCGCGACGAGACGCCCCGCGCCCGCCGCGTGGCCCGCCGCCTCGGTCGCGCGATCCACGTCGTCACGCCGGCGCCACCCGACCGCCACAGTCTGCGCCGCGTGCTGTGGCACACCGAGGTCCCCGACGTCGCCGCGTCGTGGGAGATGGGCAGCGCCCTGCTGGAGCACGCCGCCGCGATGGCGGCGTCGGGCGTCCGCGTCGTGCTGTCGGGCGAGGGCGCCGACGAACTCTTCCTCGGCTATCCGTGGCTGCGCCTCGACGCCGGCGTGCTGCGCGGTCGTCGTCACGACGACCTCGTGCGGGCCTGGACCCGCGAGCGGCTGCGGGCCCCGCACGAGCGGGCCTTCGTGAGCTGGCGGGCGATGCACGAGGCGACGATCGCCGTCGCCATCGACAGCGCCCTGCCCCGCCTGTTCCCGCAGCACGCCGTCACCGCGACGACGACGACGACGGCGACGACTGCCACGATCACGGCGCCCCATCGGGCCCGCGCGCTGCAGCTCGAGGCCCTGCAGCGGGACATGCACACGCTGCCGGTGCTGCACGCCGACCGGCTGTGGATGGCGAGCGGCGTCGAGGCCCGCCTGCCCTTCCTCGACCTCGACGTGGTGCGGGCCGCGCTGCGGCTGCCGTCGTCGTCGCTGCTGTCGACGCGGGCGGAGAAGCCCCTCGTGCGGCAGCTGTTCTCGCGGGCCCTGTCGCGGCCGGCGCCGCCGAAGCAGGGCTTCAGCGGGGCGCGTCGTCCCGACGACGACACGGTGCTTGCCCTGGCGGATGGTGTGCTCGCGCGCGGCCCGCGCGTCGTGTCGGGCGCGGCCCTCCATCGGCTGCGACAGGGCAGCGCCGACTGGCGCGTCGTCGAGGTCTTGTGGCGCGTCGTCGTGCTCGAGGAGTGCGCCGACGTGCTGGGCGGGGGAGGTCCGTAATGCCAGCAAGCGGGCCCATGTGTCGACGCTGTCTGTTGTCGGCGGGGATGTCGCTGTGGCTGGTGCCCGCGCACCTGCCCCGGGCCCTGCTGCCCATCACCCTCGATGACGACGGCGTCTGCAGCGTGTGCCGGGCCTTTGCCCGCGATCGCGACCCCGACGCCTGGCGTGACGACGTCGAGCAGTGCGCCTTCGAGATCGCCGCCGTGGGGCGCCCCGCCATCCTCGCCCTCTCGGGCGGCAAGGACAGCCTCGCCACCCTCGCGCTGTGCCGGCGCCACGACATCGACGTCGTCTGCGCCCTCTACGACAACGGCTTCGTGCCCGCCGCGGTGGTGGAGCGGGCGCGGGCGGTGTGCGCGCGGCTCGGCGTCGAGCTCGTCGTGCTGCGGGCCGACGACGACGACGCCCGGCAACTCGCGAGCGCGGTGGCGACGGCGTCGCCGACGACGGTGGCGCCCTGTGTGCACTGTGCGGCCCAGATGGGGCGTCGCTTCGGGCAGCTCGCCGACGAGCGGGGCGCGCCGTGGTTGATCTCGGGCACGAACTACCCGGCCCGCTGGGACATCGCCGACGACGGCCGCGGTGTGATCGCCGCCAGCCACGCGCTGACGACGCCGTCGGGGCGGGTGTGGCGGGTGCTGCATCTGCCGTTTGCCCTCGGGCTCACGCACGGGGCGCTGCGCGCGACGCTGCACGACATCGGCGTCGACCTCGACGAGGTGACGGCGGCGGTGGGCGGGATCAGCTCGAACTGCCGGGTCCCCGGTCTCGTGCAGGCCCGCGTCGGCGCCGCCCTCGGTCACGTGCCCGAGCAGGAGGACCTCGCCCTCGAGGTCCTCGTCGGCCACCGCGACCGCGACGACGCCCTCGCCGAGCTCCGACGCAAGGCCCCCGACCTCGTCACCATCCCCCGGGAGACCGCCCGATGAGTTCCCTGCGCTCCATCCTCTGGCCCCTGCCCCGTCGCGAGCCCTTCGTGGTCGACGTCGCCGCCGCGCCGCGGTCGTATTCATCAGCGCGAGCTGATGAACAGCCATCCAAATCCCCGACACGCGAAGCGTGTCGAGGATTTCCGGCCGACTTCGTGTGGGGGACGGCGACGGCCGACCACCAGATCGAGCACGCCCAGGACGACGATTGGACGGCCTTCGAGCAGAAGACCCGCCGCGAGAAGCTCGAGCAGCCCGGCCCCGACGGGCATCCCCTGCCGGGGCACCTGCTGCGCGCCGCCACCGACCCCGAGGCGTGGTTCGCGAAGAAGAGCGACTTCGACCGCCTGATGGAGGAGGACCTCGATCGCGCGAAGGCGCTCGGCACCGACGCCTTCCGCTTCTCGATCTCGTGGGCCCGACTCTTCCCGACGCTCTCGTCGTCGACGTCGTCGTCGCCCGACGACGCTGGCCTCGCCTTCTACGACCGGCTCTTTGCGGCGCTTTCGGCGCGCGGGCTCAAGCCCTTCGTCACGCTGTTCCACTTCGCGATCCCCCGCTGGTTGAGCGAGCCCGACGACGACGGCCGCCGTGGCGTCGAGCGCGAGGACGCACCGGCGCACTTCGAGCGCTTCGCGACGACGGTGGCGCAGCGCTGGGGCGCGCAGGTCACCCAGTGGTGCACGCTCAACGAGCCGATGGTCTACGCCTACCTCGGGTACCTCGATGGGATGTTTCCGCCCAACGAGCGGCGCGGCGATCCGAAGGCCGTCGCCCCCGTCGCCATCGGCCTGCTGCGAATGCACGCCCGCGCGTACGCCGCCATCAAGGCCGTCGTGCCGTCGTCGTCGGTGGGCATCGCCACCCACGTGCGCCGCTTCATGCCGTGGCGCAACGGCTGGATCCTCGACCGGGTGACGACGGCGATGGTGGACCAGGCCTTCCACCATGACTTCCTCGAGGCCATCGAGACCGGCGTGTACCGACCGGTGATGACCGGCGTGGTCGAGAAGATCCCCGGCCTTGAGGGCACCCGCGACTACCTCGGCATCAACTTCTACGGCCGCTACTACGTGAAGACGGGCCTCGTGCCCGGCCGCTACACCGTCGTCCACCACGACCCGCACGAGCCCTCGGAGGAGAAGAACGACCTCGGCTGGGCGATGGACGAGGGCGCCTTCACCCGGGAGCTCGTGCGCTTCGCGCAGCGCTATCGGCTGCCCCTCTGGATCCTCGAAAACGGCACCGCCGACCGCGGCCACGACGGCAGCGACGACGACGTCACCCGGCAACGCTTCCTCGTGCGGCATGTGCAGGCGATGGCGCGGGCGATGGAGCAGGGCGCCGACGTCCGCGGCTACTTCGTCTGGTCGCTCCTCGACAACTTCGAGTGGGCCGAGGGCTTCACCGGTCGCTTCGGCCTCTTCCGCGTCGACTTCGGCGGCGCCTTCGCCCGACACCCGCGCGGCAGCGTCGACGTCTACCGCGAGATCGTGACGAACCGGGGCGTCACGGCGGCCCTCTGGGCCCGCCATCGCCGACGCTGACGGCTGCTGCTCCGCCGCGGGGGCGGCGGGGTCGGGTTCTGGCGTGCCGGCGGCGACGTGGCAGACTGCGCCCATGCGCCGCGCCATGACCTCCCTCGCCGTCCCCGCCGCCCTCGCCGTCCTCGCCGTCCTCGTCGGCGCCGTCGGCTGCCGCCCGACCCTCGACGGCGCCTGGCAGGGCACGGTGAGCTGCCCCGACGACAACTTCCCGGTGTCGCTGCTCCTCGACGAGCAGGAGGATGGCGACCTCAAGGGCACCGTCTACATCGAGCAGGTGCCCGGCGTGCTCGGCGCCGAGTTCATCGTGAAGGGCACCCTCGACGACGGCAGCTACGACGCCGAAGACAACAGCTACAGCTTCGACCTGCAGGGCGACGACGACACGCCGCCGGAGTTCAGCGTCGAGCTCGAGTTCGACAAGGACGATCCGGACGAGGCCGACGGCGACGTCCGGCAGTTCGACGACGAGGGCACCGTGCTGCAGGAGTGCACGATCGCCATCGACCGCCTCAGCGTCACCGACAACTGATCCCCCCGGCGCTGCCGCTCAGCCGCGCGGGCAGATCGTGACCTCGAGCCGGGGCGCCCGCTCGGCGTCGCGCTCGCGTGTCACCCAGACGAAGCGGGCGTTGTCGACCGACGACACCCGCAGACCCACGACCTGCCCGTGGACGGGGTCGAACATGACGCTGCGCCCGAGGGCGTTGGGATCGAGGGGGATGCGCAGCGTCGTCGTCACGTCCTGCTCCGACGCCAGCACCGTGCCCAGCCGCTGGCCGAAGAAGCCCGGTGAGCCCGGCGACTGTACCCAGGCGTCGCCGTAGCCGGTCAGCGTCGACGTCGCCCCGAACGTCCCGCTCCTGGCGCCCTCCGTCTTCTCGACCCACGGCTGTTCGATGCGGTGGACCGCAAAGGTCCCGGGTGCCGCACAGCCAAGACACACGGCACGCAGCTCGGTCGGGTCCAGCGAGGTCAGGACGAGGCTCGCCTTCTGGACAGCGCCGTCGGTGAGCTGCTCGAGGACGTTTTGAAACATCAACAGCGAGAAGAGCGCATTGGACGCGTTGGCCTCGGTGCCGCGGCCCAGGTTGGTGCTGCCGTCGGCGAGCTCGCCGTCGTTGCTCACCGGGATCTCGGTGGTGGTGCAGCCATCGGGCACGTCGTCGGGGAGGTCGCGGCAGCACAGGACGCCGCCGGCCGGCTCGACCGGCTTCGTCACCTCGAGCACCTCGCGGCGATCGCGGGGATCGCCCCCCGGACAGCGCCAGCCGTCGAGCGCACAGCCGTTGCTCAGCATGCGGTCGAGGGGCGCGCAGTTGGCGTTCAGCCCGGCTGACGGAGGCCCGCCGCAGCCGACGATGTCGTTGCCGCCACTGCCGTCGCAGCTGTTGCTGCCCCGGCCCGAATCGAGCGTCGCAAAGAAGTCGCTGCCGACGAGGCCACCGCAGGTCTCGGTGTTGCCGAAGGTGATGTGCGCGGCCACGTCGGTCGTCGACGCGCAGATGTGCCAGCCCTCGGCGCAGAGATCGGCGGCGCTCGCGCCCTCGCTGCCGCTCAGCCCGGTCCGCTCGGCCGACCGCTGCAACCCGAGGCCCGGCAGATCCCAGGTCCCGGCGCAGCCGGCGATGTCGGGAAAACGCACCTCGTCGACGAGGGCTTCGCGCCGCCCGTCGGCACAACCCGCCTGCGGGTTCTCGCCCTCACCTTCCCCCTCGCCCTCACCTTCCCCCTCGCCCTCGCCTTCGCCTTCGCCTTCGCCTTCGCCTTCGCCTTCGCCTTCACCTTCACCTTCACCTTCACCTTCACCATCACCTTCACCCTCACCCTCGCCCTCGCCCTCGCCCTCGCCGACCGGATCGGCGGTGCTGGCGAACAGCGAGCACGACGAGGCCAGAAGGACGGTGGAGAGCAGGGACGCGCGCGACATGGGGGAATCCTTCCCTCCACATCGCGCGACGTCCAGCCATGGCGATGATCCGCGATGCCGCCTCAGTCGATGACGACCGCCGTGGGGACGCAGAAGTCGACCACGTCGGCCAGGGCGAGGGCGTCGGCATCATCGACGTCCACCACGCCGTCACCGTCGTGGTCCGAGACCTCGAGGGGGTTCTCGCCGACCGGCAGACCGGTGCAGCTGCGGACGCTGGCGTCGACGACGCCGAGGTCGATGTCGACGTCGCCGGCCGGCACCACCTGGGACTGGACCGACCCGTCGCGGGTGGCCGGAAAGAGCGCGTGTCCGAGCGTGCGCTGGTTCTCGTCGTAGAAGCGCACCGTGAACGAGCGGTCGACCGGCACGTCCAGACCGAAGTCACCCTCGTCGTCGGTGAGGTTGCCCTCGAACGTGCCGTCGTCGAAGGCGAGCAGGACGATGTCGGCACCGACGGCGCGCCCCGAGACGGTGCGCGACACCGACGGAGAAGACGACGACGGTGCGTCGGCGCAGGCCGCGCTGGCGATGAGGGCGATGAGGGCGATGGACGAGCGACGCAGCGACATGGGGACCTCCGATGGAGGAGTTGTCGTCGGCCCGTCGTCGGTGGTGCGTGGGAATCCGTATCGGTCGATCAGCTGAGTGTGTCGTCGGTGTGACCCGACCGGTGTGGCGATGATGGCATGTCTCACGGCGACGGCGACGTCACCGGCCCTCGACCCCGGCACTCGACATAGCGGCGCTTCACGCTCTCGGCGAACCACGCCGTCGTCCGCGGCCGCGACAGCTTCGGCGATGACAGCGCCACCTCCGGCAGCCGCGCATACGGCGCCGCGCGCCCGTGCTTCTGCGCCCACGCCTGCTTCACGGCCTTCCACGTGTCCGTCTGCTCGAAGTCGATGGACTTCTCCTTCTGCGCGTCACGCCGGATCGTGCGCGCGCTGAGCCCGTGGGCCTCGCCAAAGCGCAGCAGCGCCTGCAGCGACTTCGTGTCGATATCCTTCGCCTCGCCGTCGTCGTGCCAGGCGAGCAGGTCGCCGTCGGGCACCAGCGGCAGGCCGGTGAGGTCGGCGAGTTGTGTCTGCAGCGCGGCGTTTCTCGCCGCGTACACGCCGGCGTTGTAGTCGGCGAAGCGGTAGACGACGTCGTCGTAGTTGGCCGGATAGCCGATGAGGCGCGCGGTGCCGAAGCGGACGCCGCCGCCGCGCGTGTAGAGCAGCTCGCGGACGTCGTCGTCGGAGAGGCCGTCCTTCTCGCCGATCCCCTGCGCGAAGGAGACCTTCACCTGCATCGACCCCGCCGTCGTCACCGGGTTGAGCTCGCGGAGGTAGCCCTTGCCGAGCAGCAGCGAGAGCGCCTGGGCGACGGCGAACGAGCCCGGCATCTCGTGTCGGTAGGCTGCGGCGACGTCGCGGAAGAAGCGGTCGAGATCCCGCTCGGTCTTGAGCCCGGCGATGCGCGCATCGAAGGTGCGGGTGTCGCCGGGCGCGTGGCCGGCGAGGATGGCGTCGCGGGCCGGCGCCGCGAGGGGCCCGAGCGGGGCGAGCTTCTCGTCGATGCCGTCGCGCACGATCTTCGGGAGGTTCGCCACCGGCGGGTCGGCCTTGAATCCCGACTCCTGCCCGATCACGGCGATGACCGCGCAGGCCCGCTCCGCCGTCGGCACCTTGCCCGTCATGCGGATGGCGACGACGATGTCATCGGCCCAGCCGTCCTTGTCCTTCACGGTCGGTGGCAGAAGCCGCGCGACGTCGGCGGGCTCAAGCGGCGGCGTCGAGGGCGGCGGCGGCGGCGATGCGGTGTGGGCGCAGCCGACGATGCACATGACGCCAGCGACCATGACGAGACGGGACCACATGGGGCGCAGCATGCCAGATGGCGGCGCGTCGTCACCGCTCGAAGCCGGCGACCGCCTGCACGAGGACGTCGCCGAGGAGCCGCGTCCCCGGCGTCACCGTCGCCGTCCACGTCTCGGCGCGGGCGCCCGCGAGCAGACAGCGCAGGCGGACCGCGCCAGCCTCCACCGCGACGCCCTCGACGACGCCGGGCCCCGGGCTCAGCCGCCACTCGATGACGTCGAGGTCGCGGCCCCGACGGGTGCGGGTGACGAGGGGCGGCCCCGGCGTCCGACGCCACGGCAGCGGCGTCTCTGGCGCGGTGGGGTCGAAGTCGGCGAGGCCCGCGAGGAGCAGCTCCTCGAGGGAGCACGACCACGGTGAGGCCACCATGAAGCCGACGGTGAGCTGCGTCGGGGTCACGTCGAGGGACGTCGTCGTCTGCAACAGCACGGTCCACGGCAGCGACATCGTCACCGCCGGATCCGCGCGCCAGCACAGCCCCGGGACGCGGGCCTGCAGCTCCGCGGCGAGGCGGGCGACGTCGAGATGGGGGGCCCGCTGGAGGCGGACGTCGGTCACCCGCAGCGTGCCCCGGGCCGCCGGCACCGGCAGCCCCATGTCCAGTGGAGTCGTCACCAGCGGAGGCTGCGTCAGCGACGACGACGACGCAAACTGCCCCGGTCGGGTCATGGCCGCTCGAGGTCGAACGTCCAGGCCAGCCCGGCGTCGACGACCCAGGCGCTGGTGAGCGCGTTGGTCGGCGCACCCGGCACCAGGTGGTTGCCGGCCCCCCAGCGCGCGTGGCTCTCGACGCGGAAGCCCGCCGGCAGGGCCGCGCGCACACCGACCTGCAGCGCACTGTCGAAGCCGATGGCGATGGTGTCGGCGGTCGACGTCGACATGGCCACCCCGAGCCGGCCGCCGGCCGTCAGCGTCAGCGGACCGAGCTCGACGAGGCGGAAGTCGACCTCGAGCCCCGGGACCACCTGCAGCTGTCGCGCGAGCCGCGCGGGTGGCTCGCCGACGAGGCCACAGGGCTCGATGCAGTAGCCGAAGCCGACGTCGGCGGACCGGAGCTCCAGCGTGGCGCCGTACATCATGAAGCCGTGATCGTGGCCCGCAGCGAGGTTCAGCCCCGCGCCGGTGTGGCGCAGGTCGGGGACCAGCGCCGAGCCATCGAGCAGCACGAGGGTCCGGGCCGCCACGTATCCCTCCTCGGCAGGTGCAGTGAACGCGACGACGAGGGCGGCAATGGCGAGCATGAAGGTGCCCGACGACGGCCAGACCGGCGGGATTCAGACCGACGTGCGCGCGGTCACGACTGCGGGTCCCGTGCGGCCGCCTCCCGGTGGTGCAGGGCCGTCGCGACGTCGTCACCGCAAGCTGCTAGAGCCCGTCGCATGTCTGCCGCCGTGCCCCCCGCGTCCTCGTCGACCGCCCGCTTCATCCGCACCGCCAGTGAGCTCGCCGTCGTGGCCGACGCCCTCGCGACCGCGCCGTGGGTCGCCGTCGACAGCGAGAGCAACTCGATGTTCGTGCACCGCGAGCAGGTCTGCCTGCTGCAGCTCAACGTCGGCGGCGCCCTCTTCGTCGTCGACCCCCTCGCCATCGGCCTGACGTCGAAGGAGACGGTCGCCGGTCCGTCGGACAAGCTGGCCGCCCTGCGCCCGGGCCTCGCCCGCACGGACCGCCCCCTGTGGGTCCACGGCGGCGAGTACGACGCGGCGGTGCTGCACCGGGACTTCGGCTTCACCCTTGGCGGCCTCTTCGACACCCAGCAGGCGGCGAGCCTGCTTGGATATCCAAAGACCGGCTACGGCAGCCTCGTCGAGCAGTTCTGCGGCGTCGCGCTGTCGAAGAAGTACGCGACGTACGACTGGGCCACGCGCCCCATCGCCGACGAGGCCCTCGCCTACGCCATCGACGACGTGGTCTATCTGCCGATCCTCGCCGCCGCGATGGTGCAGGCCGTGAACGACGCCGACATCGCCGACGAGGTCGCCGTCCAGAACGCCGTCGTCAGCGACAGCCGCTGGACGAGTGTTTTCGATCCGACCCGCATGTGGCGCATCAAGGACATCGACGAGCTCGGCGACAACAGCCTGCGGGCCCTCGCGAAGCTCTACGTCTGGCGTCACGAGGTCGCCGCCATCGAAGACCAGCCCGCCGGTCGCCTCGTCAACGACGAGGTCCTCAAGTGGCTCGCGCGGCACCGGCCGAAGTCCGTCGCCGAGCTCGGCAAGGCGAAGCTGAAGACGGCCCTCGTGCAGGCCCACGGCCAGTCCCTCGTCGACGTGATCGCCAGCGCCCAGCACGACCCGGTGCCACGGCGGGTGCTGCCGCCAAAGCCGCCGGCGGCGGTGCAGGCTCGCGAGGCCCGCCTCAAGGCCTGGCGCACCGAGGAGGCCGCGCGTCGACAGCAGCAGGAGGGGCGCCCGATCCCGCTGCTGCTCGTGCTGCCGCCCCGCGCGCTCGAGCACCTCGCCCAGCACGGCGCCAAAGACCTCGACGCCGTGCCCCAGCTCGGTCGTCGTCGCCGCGAGCGCTACGGCGACGCGCTGCGCGCCCTCTGTGCCTGAGGTGTGATCGCGAGATCAACCGCGCCAGCGGTTGACTGGCATGCACATCAAGCGCGAAGCGCTTGATCAACCGCGCCAGCGGTTGACTGGCATGCACATCAAGCGCGGTTGATCACCGTCCAGGCAGCTTCGCCCGCGACTTCCGCGCCGGAGTCGCCGCCGCCGCCGACGACGGCGACGTCGCCTTCATTGGCAGCGCCACCCCATCGCCGACGTTCTCCAATGCCTTCGCGAGGGCCCGGGCCCGATGCATCACCGGCAGGCCGACGTCGGCGCCGGCGAGGAGGGCGAGATCTTCACGGGCCTTCGTCACCTCGCCCTGCAGCGCGCGGGCCTCGGCACGCAGTGCCCGGGCGGTGACGTCGGCGGGGCTCACCTCGACGGCGCGGTCGAGGAGCTTTCTGGCCAGCACCACGTCGCCGGTGTCGAGCTTGAGGCCGCCGAGCGCCGTCAACGTCCAGGCGTCGAAGGGATCGAGGGCGACGAGGCCCTCGAGGAGGGGCTCGGCGAGCGTGAGCTTCTGTTCGGCCAGCAGGGCGTGGGCCCGCTGCCGCATGACGTCCCGCTGGGCCGGCGTGACGCCGAGCGCCGTGCCGAGGGTGACCTCGCCGCGGGCGAAGGCGTCGGCCACCGTCTGGGCGTCCGCCGCCTTCCTCGTCGTCTTCGGTGTCGCCGCCGCCGCCGCCGACGACGACGACGACGACGCGGGGCGGGGCGACGGACGCGGCGAGGGGGTCATGACGGGCTCCGGCGACGAGGGGTGTCGGTTCAGACGCGAACGCTGCGGCCGAGGTTCTGCTGGAAGAGCCCACTCAGCTCGCTCTGCTGCAGCAGCGACGACAGCGCCGTCGACACCTGCTGGAAGAACGACTGCACCTCGCGGCCACCGCCGAGGAAGCCCATGCCACCGAGCGCCATGAGGCCGAAGAGACCGAGGGCCTTGTCGACGTCGAGCTGGCCGCGCTGGCCCGTCGGCTGGGCGAGGGGCTGGGGCGTCGACGCGCCGGGGCGACGCTTCGCGTCCACGATCTGATCGTAGCTGCCCTTGCCGTCGACGTTGCTGCGGGCGCCGGTGACGAGCCCATCCTGCTGCCCGTTGGTGCTGCGGAACCACTCGACGGTCTTGCCCTCATGCTGGAGCTGGAAGGTGTGACCGGCCTGCAGCGTCGCGGCGTTGTCGCGCAGATACTGCTGGCCATCCTTCTGCACGGCCGACACGACGGGCTTGTTCTGGTGGATGCCCGTGACGTCGACGCGGTCGTTGCCGCTCACGATGGTGAGGCCCTTCGTGACGCTCTGCCCCACCTCGCTCGTCGTGTCGGCGCGGATGACGGTGCCGTCGGGGAGCGTGAAGTTGCTGTCCTTCGTGAAGTCCCACTTCGTGCCGTCGCCCTCGTGGACGTGGGGGTCACCCCAGACGCGCGTGAGGGCGTCGTCGCCGTACTGCTGATTCGGCCCGTAGATGCGCCACGCCTCGTTCTTGCCCTCGGGCACGATGGTGTAGCCGCCCTGCGTGCGCACGGCGTTGTCGGGGAAGCCCGGCACGCCACCGACCTGCAGGCCACCCTGGGGCTGCACCGGCGGCGGCGGCACACAGGCACAGCAGCTCGCCCCCGGCGTGGCGCCGCCCTGCAACATGCGCGCGCCCAGCGCCATCAGCGCGACGCCAGCGAGGCCCTCGATGAGCTTCTGCTGCAGCGCCGCGGGGTCGACACAGGGCTTCGCCGACGGCGTGCCGTTGAGCGGGGCCGGACGATCCTGGTCGGGCGTCGCGACCGGCGGCGTCGCCGGCGGCTGGGCGGCGACGGGCGGCGCGGGACGATCCTGATCCGGCGGCGTCGACGGCGGCGCGGCCGGCGGAGGCGTGGGCGTGACGGGCGGGCGGACGTTGACACCACACATGGCTCACCTCGCTTCGATGCCCGAAGCCATCTCAAGCGATGTGCCAGCGCCGCGATCGCGCACGAACGCCACGACCATCAGGTCTGCTGTCCCTGCGCGACACAATTCGCGCACGTTCTGCGCAGCACGCGCAGCCTGGGGCATCGCTCAGCTGCGAACGTCGTCGAAGATCCGCGTCGCGAGATAGGTGAGGACGGCCTTCTGGAAGTCATCGTCGTCGAGGGCCTTCGAGACCATCTCTTCGTTGCGATCCCGTCGTTGGATGAGCAGCGTCAGCAGCTTCTCCTTCACGCCCAGGAGGAAGTCGGGGAAGGCGTTGGCCTTCGCCTTCTGGACGACGCCGTCGTCGGATTTGCTGTCGGCCACGATCTGCTCGAGGCCGAGGCGGTCCCCTTCGTTGAAGTCCGTGCCGAAGCGCTTGTTGAAGAGATCCACGATGGTCGAGAGGGCAACGTCGACGTCCTTCTCGCCGCCGGTGCCGGTGGCCTTGGGGCCGGCGAGTGCCCCCTTCTCTTTGGCCTTGAGCTGGATGGCGGTGTCGCCGACATGGGCGAGTCGGTAGCTATGGAGGTCGACGTCGCCTTCGATGTGGATCGGATCTCCCTTCGTGCGTGGCAGCTTCTTCAAGAGCAGCCTGCCAAACGAGTAGCGGATCTCCAGGTCGCGATCGCCGTAGCTCATTGTCTGCGACAGGAACGCATAAAGGCGCACGTAGGCGGCGAGCTTGCCCTTCCAGGCATCGCGCGCATCCTCGTCGAGGAGCCGGAACGCATCGACGGCCGGGTCGAGGAATCCCAGCACCTCGGCGTGCTCCTGCTCGGTGAGCTTCGACTTCGGCCGATAGAACACCTTCGCGAAGCCTTCGAGCAGCTCGCGGTCCCAGACCTGGCCCTGGTCGAGATCGAAAGCCAGCTCATCGAGCCGCTTCGGGTCGATGGATTCGTCGATCGTCGTCGCGTTGTAGAAGGGCTGAAACGCGGCCTGGATCTCGTGGGGCTTGTTGACGAAGTCGAGGACGAAGACGTCGTCCTTCCCCGGCGCCATCCGATTCAGTCGTGACAGGGTCTGCACCGCCTGCACACCGCTCAAGCGGCGGTCCACGTACATGGCCACCAACAACGGCTGGTCAAAGCCCGTCTGGTACTTGTTGGCGACGAGCAGGACCTGGAACTCGTCGGAGGCGAACTTCGTCGGCACCTCGGTCTCGGCGATGTGCTTGCCGTTCGCGTCGATGTTCATGCCCGGCTCGGTCTCGGTGGTGCCCGTCTCGGGGTCGAAGACCGAACCCGAGAACGCCACGAGGGCGCGAATGTCATCGAGCTTCGACTCCTTCAGGTAGGCATCGAAGGCGCGCTTGTAGCGCACCGCGTGCAGGCGCGACCGCGTCACGACCATGGCCTTGGCCTTGCCGCCGAGGCGCTGGCGGATGTTCCAGCGGAAGTGGTCGACGATGACGCGGACCTTCTGCTCGACGTTGTGGGGGTGCAGCGCCATGTAGGCGGCGAGGGCCTTCTGGGCCTCGCGCTTCTTCACGACCCGATCCTTCTCGTCGGCGACGATGAGCTTGTAGTAGGTGGCGTAGCTCGTGAAGTTCTTCAGCACGTCGAGGATGAAGCCCTCCTCGATGGCTTGCCGCATTGTGTAGAGATGGAAGGGCTGGGGCGAGTGCGCTGTCGAGGTCTTCGTCGACGTTGCCCCCGGCGGCAGGCGACCAAAGACCTCGAGGGTCTTGAACTTCGGCGTGGCGGTGAAGGCGAAGAAGCTCACATTGGTCTGTCGGCCCCGAGACGCGATCACGCGCAGGATCTCGTCCTCGCTCGTGGGCTCCTCCGGATCTTCAGCGTCGTCGTTGGTCGCGGCGGTGGGCGCCGTGGGTCTGGTCGCCAGCGTCTCTCGCAGCGCGCGGGCGCTCTCTCCGGTCTGGCTGCTGTGGGCTTCGTCGACGATGACGGCCCACTTCCGCTGCGGCATGGCGGCGAGCTTCTCGGTCACGAACGGAAACTTCTGCAGCGTCGTGATGACGATGGGCGTGCCCTTCTCGAGGGCGGCGGCGAGCTGGGCGCTGTCTTCGTCGATCTTCTGGACGAAGCCACCCTTGTGCTCGAACTGGGCGATGGTGCCCTGCAACTGCTTGTCGAGGACGCGGCGGTCGGTAACGACGATGACGCCGTCAAACACCTTCCGGTCGGCGGCGTCGTGCAACACGGCGAGGCGATGTGCCGTCCAGGCAATCGTATTGCTCTTGCCCGAGCCGGCGCTGTGCTGGATGAGGTAGTGGTGGCCGGGGCCCTCGACGCGCGCGGCGGCCTCCAGACGACGAACCGCATCGAGCTGATGGAAGCGGGGAAACAACAGGGTCTTTGTCTCCTCCTTCTTGCCGCCCACGATCTTCGTCTCGGTGAGCAGGGCCATGAAGCGCCCGATGATGTCGAGGAGGGAGTCGAAGGCAAGGACCTCCCGCCACAACCAGGCGGTCTTGTAGCTGCCGTCGGTCGGCGTCGGGTTGCCGGCGCCACCATCGTTTCCGCGATTGAAGGGCAGAAAGCCGGTGGCGGGGCCGGCGAGCTTCGTCGTCATCCACACCACATCGGTGTCGACGGCGAAATGCACGAGGGCCCGCTTCTGCCAGCGAAACAGTGGAAGTTGCGGGTCACGCTTCTTGTACTGGGCCCGGGCATCGCTCGCCGTCTGACCGGTGAGGGCGTTCTTCAACTCCAGCGTGGCGACGGGTAGGCCGTTGAGGGCGATGACGAGGTCGACGGACTCGCCGCCGTGGGGGTCGAAGCGCACCTGGCGGACGACGCTGAGGTTGTTCTGGCTGTAGCGCAGCTCGGTCTCGGGGTTCAGCCCGTGCACCGGTTTGAAGAAGGCCAGCCGCAGCGGCGTGCCGTGCACCTTGAAGCCGTGGCGCAAGACCTCGAGGGCGCCCTTGTGGTCGAGCTCCTTCACGAGGTCGCCGATCACCTGGCCCGAGCGCGCCGGCCCGAGCGCCTTGTCGAGGACCGCCCACGCCTTCGGCTGGCTCTTCTCCAGAAAGGCAAAGACCTCGGCGGGAAACAGCCCGCGGGCGGCGTCGTAGTCGGTGGCGTCACCCTCGCGGTAGCCGCCGGCGACGAGGTCCTGCACGATGGCGGCTTCGAAATTCGCTTCCTTCAGCACCACTTCCCCCCGCCTGAGCGTCTCTGGTCTCGAACTTCCCTGTGCCTGGGGCCGAGCTTCCCTGTTTCGGGGCCGAGCTTCCCTGTTTCGGGGCCGAGCTTCCCTGTTTCGGGGCCGAGCTTCCCTGTTTCAGACCCATCAAGTACCCATCAACTACCGACGAAATGGTCAACCAATTGATATTGCAGAACAAAGTGACCGCCTTCGCACGGGTTGCCTGGGGTCGTACCGATCACCATCAACTATTCGGGTGTCCTGGCAGCGGCCACGAAGCCCTGGCGGGGGTCTGTCGGCCGGTCCTTGATGGTCCGCTCGAGGAGCCCCTCGGCCACCATCGGTGCCAGATGTTCCTCTGCCAGATGCCGCACCTTCTTCCGGTTCAGGAGGAGGGCGAGCTGGCGTGCCGTCAGCGGCTGGACGGTGCACAGCTCCAGGATGAGCTGGCGAATGGTCGCCCCCCTGGCCTTGGGCGACAGGGCGCGCGCCCGCGCCACCAGCTCTGGCGGAAGCTGGAGCGCCTCGAGCTCCCCCGCATCTGACCCGAGCACCCCCGGCTCAGGCCCCGGGCCCCCCGCGGACACCACACCCCCCCCCCCCCCGCCAGCCCCGCCACCCCCCCCCCCACACCACCCAGCCCCCCCCC
>Ga0172372_10003238_pt1 | contig 24108 bp, 22 predicted proteins | sample LakKiv5m_2_FD_114544 | JGI IMG/M metagenome (GOLD analysis project Ga0172372, IMG submission 114544) | Freshwater microbial communities from Kabuno Bay, South-Kivu, Congo - kab_092012_9.5m | ecosystem: Environmental > Aquatic > Freshwater > Lake | place: Democratic Republic of the Congo...
CGTCGAGCGCGCGAGCTTGTAGGGGAACCAGACCGCCGGCGGGTCGAAGCGCGTGTGTTTGCCGTATTCCTCCTGCGGCGCGGGCCACGCGCTCGGGTGGCCGTAGAACTTGCCGGGCGTGACATGGTTCAGCTTGCACGCGGCCATCCACTGGCCCTGGTTTTCGGAGACGAACACATCACGGTCGGGGCCGAAGGTGCCGATGCCGTTCGGCTCGCGGAAGCCGGAGCAAATCGCGTCCAGTTTCGCGCCGTCGGGCGAGATGCGGATGCCCCAGCCCATGTAAGGCGCGTCCCAACGCCCGCTGTGCCCGGCGTTGGCGAGGATGAAGTTGCCCGCCTTGTCGAAGACCGGGCCGTAGGCAAAGGCGTTGTAGCTGCCGGTGTAGCCCCAGCTTTGGTTGAGGCATTCGAACAAGTCCGCCTCGCCGTTGCCGTCCGTGTCCGTGAGCCGGTAGAGCGCCTGCTTGGTGCCGACGTAAATCTTCCCGTCGCGCACGGCCACGCCCATCGGCTCGGCCAACCCGCGCGCGAATCGACGATACTTGGCGGCAGCGGGCGCACCCTGCGCGCCCTCGATGATCCACACCTCGCCTGGCCAAGTGCAGACGGCGAGGTCGCCGTTCGGCAGAAAGTCCATGCCGGTGATGAGGAGGTTGGCTTCCTTGGGGAGCGGGAAGGCTTCGGAACGGAAGGCCGCCGTGCCCACAGGGCTTGGGCGAAATCCCGGTGAACCGGAAAGCTTTGTGGGGGCCTTGCTGCGGGCCCCTTGCAGCGCCAATCGCAAATTGTCCGCCGCATCCTGGGCCACTTTTGGGGTTCCCGCCGCAGTGATGACCAGCACTGTCACTTCGGTCGGATGGGCCGGAATCTCCAGCCATGCCTGCGCCAACTCGCCTTCAAATGCCTCGCGTGGGTGTCCTTTTTCAGCGCCACTTTCGGTGGCGCGCTCGGCGGAGATACGCACGGGCGCGCGGTGAGTCTTGAGCGCCACGCCGGACTTGCTGGACACCGCTAACGCCAGCGGCCCGTCGGGGCGGTCAAACCGGACGGTGTCATTGCCGGTTTGCCGCACTTGGGCCTTCAACTCGGCGTGGGTGAGCAACCAGAGTGACTGGTCACACGCCCCGAGGCGAAGGACACGCCCGACCACCGGCGGCTGTGGCGAAGTGACCGGCACGCGATAAAATGTTTCGCTCACTCGCACCGGTTTGCCACTTACCGCCAACTCATATTCCAAGCTGGTCGCAGCGGCGTCCGTGCGCGCGCCGAGGAAACGGACTTCAGCCGGCACTTTCTCGGACAAGCCGCTGGGTATTTTCCCCACCGCCCACGGAAACACCGGCGGCATGGTCCACAGCACCGTGCCGGCGTTGGTGCTGATGAAGGGCGACTTGGGCAGGCCGTATTGCGGGCCGAGGAGCGCGAGGCCCCGGCCGGACCAGACGGTGTGCGTGCGCAGTAGCGCGGTGTCGAAGGCCAGGTGCAGGTTCGTCGCCAGCGGCACCACGATGCTGCGCGTGCTCTGCGGCATCGGGGCCATGCGGAACGGCTGGTCCGGCGCGTCGTAGCGTGGGATGACGGGGGCGGACTTGGCTTTCGCGGCTTGCGCGCGGAGCGGGAGTTGGCCGGCGAACAGCGCAAGGGTGGCGGCCAGCAGGAGTGGCAATGACGGGCGACGCATGGGCGAAGTTTGCGACGGGAGCAAACGCAGGGCGATTCAATTTCCGCCGTGCCCGCGCCCCCGGCCACGCCTCACACCAGCGACACCCCGCGCGGCATCCGCACCACGAGCGTGCCGGCGATGCGGTCGTGCCACGCGCGCCGCTCGCGCGTCCACCCGGCCCAGAAGAAGCCCAGCCCCAGCGCGAGGAACGAGAAGAGGCTCGCCAGCGAGCGCACCAGCGCGACCGCGAGCGTCACCGGCTGGCCGTTCTCGCGGATGACTTTCAGGCTGAAGACAATTCCGCCGATGGTCGTGCCCTTCCACCGCCACATGACCACATGGTAGAGGAACCACGCGGGCAGGAACAGCAGGCCCTTGCTGATGACGCCGACGGCGAGCCAGATGAGAATCGCGTCGAGCAGCGTGGCGAAGAGGCGCTGCCAGAAGCCCACGCGCGGCAGTGCGGACTCGGCGGCAACGCCGAGTGCCTCCGCCGGCACGGGCGGGATGAGTTCGACGGCCGGTTCGTTCTCGCGGCCCAGGTGCTGCGCCGCCGCCACCACCGTCGCGCCGAGGCCGAGCAGCGTGGCCGTGCCCCAGGCGAGCGCGCCGAGGACGGGCACGAGGTAGAGCAGGCTGACCAGCGCCAGCCCCGCGACGAGCGCGAGCAGGCCGTTCTCCAGGCAGCCGGGCCGCACCTGCCGCCCGAGCTGGTGCCCGATGAAGCGCAGCACCGCCGCCTTGCCCACGAGCGCCGCCACCACGAAGGCCATCACCACCAGCGGCAGCAGCAGCGCGCCGATGCCCGTCGCCACGAGGAGCACGCACACCGGCGCGAACAGGATGCTCGCGAGCAGGCCGCTGAACAGCGAGGTGACGGGCCGCTCGCGCAACGCGCCGACGCCCGCCTGCACCGTCGCGGGGAACAGCACCTGGAGCAGCAGATACACGAGCGCGAACATCCCCGCCGCCACCCATGCCCACGCCACGCCCGGCGGCAGCGGCCGCAGCAGCAGGACGCCTTGCGTGAGGTAGTCTGTGGCCCAGCGGAGCTTCGGAAACCAGTCCGACGTGCCGAACTCGAACGGGCGATACGCGAGCTTCGCGCCCGGCGAGCGCTCCACCGCGCAGCCGATGAACGAGGCCTTGCCGAGCACTTCCGCCTTCGGCCCCAGCTTCACCTTGCCGAACACGACCACGAGGTCGCGGTCCACGCGTCCGTTGATGGTCACGTCGCTGGCGAACGCGCTGAACTGCCGGCGCACGACGCCGTCCATCGTGCCGCGCCCGAAGATCACCACGGCCTCGGTGGCCTCCTCGTCCGCGCGGATTTCGAGATCGGTCAGCACGCGGATCACCTCGCGCAGCTCCTTGGGATTGGCGGGATCGGTCTGCGCGGGCAGAGGCGGGGCCAGCAGCAGCAGCGCGGCAATGGGGACGATCAGCCACGAGCCGCCAAGGCCCGCGATTCCAGTCTTTGAACCGTAGCGCAGACTGCCAGTCTGCTGTGTCGCGGATTGGCAATCCGCAGGCGTCGCTTGTGCTGGGGACGCGCCGCCGACTGCCAGTCGGCGAAACAGCAGGTTGCCAACCTGCGCTACGAACCTGGCCCAGGGCAGGGGGAAGCCATCGGCGCTCGGATTGAAATTTCGTTTCATGTTCAGGCGGTCGCGCGGCGTTGGCAGGCGTAGCGGTAGAAGACCGTTCCCAGGGCAATCGCGCAGAGATAGGAGGCGGCCACGAGCAGACCCAGGATCGCGAGCGCCGGGCCGGGGACCGCCCGGCCGAGCAGCGCGAAGACGTTGCCGAGCGCGCTGGCCACGCTCCACGCCTCCGAAGCGGAGGCGGCCCAGGCCGAGAGGGAATCGAGGTTCAACACCAGCAGCGCGACGGCGATGAGCGTCGCCACCATCACGCCCGTCGCGGCTCCCGCGAGTTGGCGGACGGCGCGCGGCCACTCGAACCAGCTCCGCTCCCACCATGCGCCGGCCTCGCGGACGGCGAGCGCGGCGAGCACGTTGGCGACGAGATGCGCGGGCGCGGGGTGCGGCGGGAGCTTCCGCAGTTCCGCGTGCAATGCGGCGGCGAGCTTGGCGTCAGGTTCCGGGTTCATGCTTGGGCGATGGGTTGGCGGAATGCGTTTCGTGCCGCGCGGTGAGTTCGCCTTCGGGGGTGAGCTGAAGCGCGCGACGCAGCGCCTCGCGGCCACGGTGGATGTCGGTCTTCACCTTGCCGAGCGAGACGCGGAGCTGGCGCGCGATGTCCTCGTAGCTCAAATCCTCGAAGTGGTAGAGCACGAGCGGCACGCGCTGCGCGGCGGGCAGGTGGGCGAGCGCGCGCTCCAGCAACGCGCGGCGGGCGGCTTCGTCATGCGCGCTCGCGTCGGCGGCCTCGGCGGGCAGCGATGCGCTGAAGGATTCGCCGGTGTCGGCGTTGTCCAGCTCGGAGAAGAAGCGCCAGCGGCCCCGGTAGCGTTCGAGGTGGTTGAGGCAGAGGTTGCGCGTGACGGTCTTGAGCCAGCCGGAGGCGTGCGGGTTCCCGCGCAGTTCGGCGAAGCGCGCGTGCGCGCGCAGGAACGCCTCCTGCGACACATCGGCGGCGTCGGCCTCGCTGGCGAGGAGCCGGATGGCCACCGAAAAAACCATGTCCTGATGACTGCGCATGAACGCTTCAAACTCGCTGGTGTCTGTCATGGCGGCCCCGACCGGTTCGGGACACTCTAGCGAAAGGACACGCGGAGGGGGGAGAAGTTTCAGGCAATTCCCTTCCCACTCCCACTCCTGCTCCTAATCTTAATCTTGCTCCTCGGCTTTCATCCCAAAGCGTAAGCGCAGGATTAGGATTAAGATTAGGAGCAGGAGGAAAATCCCGTTCCCCTTTCCCGCGCATCGCCTATCGTCCCGCCGTGTCTTCCCACGAGGAACAACTCGCCGACCAGCCGGCCTTCAACCAAGTCACGGTCCCCGACCTGTGGCAGCAGCAGGCCGTCAACGCGCTGCGCGCGGGCAAGGACGCCGTCGTCCACGCGCCGACGGGCGCGGGCAAGACGCTCATCTTCGAGCTGTGGTCGAACTTCGGCAAACCGCACGGCCAGGCCATCTACACCGTGCCGACGCGTGCGCTCGCGAACGACAAGCTCGCCGAGTGGCGTGCGCGCGGCTGGAACGTCGGCATCGCCACCGGCGACCTGAGCGAGAACCTTGACGCGTCCGTGCTCGTGGCGACGCTCGAGACGCAGAAGTATCGGCTCATCCGCGGTGAAGGCCCGGCGTTGCTGGTGATTGACGAGTATCAGATGCTCGCCGACCCGGACCGCGGACTGAACTACGAGCTGGCCATCGCGATGGCTCCGCCGCAGACGCGCCTGCTGCTTCTGAGCGGCAGCGTCGAGAACCCGCACCACATCGTGAAGTGGCTGGAGCGGCTCGGGCGCAAGGCCCAGCTCGTGCGGCATCTCGAACGGCCCGTGCCGTTGGAGGAAGTTCACGCGAACAATCTCAATGTCCATGTGCCCAGCGAGGTGAAGGGCTACTGGCCGCGCCTCGTGGCGAAGGCGCTGGCGGAAGACCTCGGCCCCGTGCTCGTCTTCGCGCCGCGCCGCAAGGAGACCGAGGCGCTCGCCGGGGAAATTGCGCGGTTCCTGCCCAACCCGAACCCGCTCACGCTCACAACGGAGCAGAAGACGCTCGTCGGCGAGAAGGTCGCGCGGATGCTGCGCGCCCGCGTGGCGTATCACCACAGCGGCCTGAGCTACGGCGCGCGGGCGGGCGTCATTGAGCCGCTGGCGAAGGCGGGGCAGTTGCGCGTGGTAGTTGCCACGATGGGCCTGGCGGCGGGCATCAACTTCTCGCTGCGCAGCGTCGCGCTCGCGGCGGACTCGTATCGGCGCGACAACGTCGAGGTGCCCATCCGGCCGGACGAGATTTTGCAGATGTTCGGGCGCGCGGGCCGGCGCGGGATTGACGAGGTCGGCTACGTGCTCGTGTCGGCGAACGGCCTGCGGCTGCTCGATGGCCGGCCCGCGTTCCTCGCGCGGTCGGGCCTCGTGGACTGGAGCGCGCTGCTGGGCATCATGGGCGCGGCGGCGCAGGCGGACCTGGACCCGTTTCGGGAAGCCGTGCGTGTGCAGGAGCGGCTGTTCACAACCAAGCCGATTTTGCTCGGCGTGGAAGGCGCGCTGAAAAATCCCGAGACGCCCTGCGGCCTAAAGACCGACGGGGAGCGCGCCCGCCATGTGCGCAAGATGGTGCGACAATTCCTCAACAGCCGGGGCGAATGGGAAACGTGGCCCGCGCTCAAGGACGTGCCGGCGTCGCAAGTGAAAATCATGGAGCCGCTGGGCGAAGGCGTGCTGGCGATGCTCAAGATGAGCGGCCCGGTGGTGACGAGGCGTCGAGCGACCACGGCGGAGGTGCTGCCCAATCGGATTGAGCGCGTGAGCGACGGGAGCGCGTTTTCCTCCCTGCCCATGAGCCGTAGCGCAGACTGGCAGTCTGCTGTGTCGCGGACTGACGATCCGCCCGCCGCCAGTTTCCAGCCACACTCAGCCGACTGCCAGTCGGCGGACACAGCAAGTTGCCAACCGGCGCCACCGCTGGATTCATCGGGAGGGGCGGCGGCGGCACCGACCATCCACCTCCAGCCCGCGCTCACTGTCGAGCGCGCGGTGGAGAGGCTCGGTGAGGGCGGGACGTTGGTGAAGTTGCCGGACGGGAAGTTGGCCCGCTCGCTCGTGGTCGCGGACACGCTCAACGGGCAGCAGGTGCTGCTGGCGAAGTGGGTGCGGAAGTTCACGAACTGGGGCGTGCGGCAGGTGTCGCTCGCTGGCTGGCGCGAGCACGTCGTGCCCGAGCTGGAGCGCCGTTTCGCTTCGGAGAAAACACCCGTGCTTGCCGTCGAGTATCCACCGCCGGTGCGGCTCAAGGACGAGTTCGCCGAGCATGTGCCCGAGGTCGGCATCGGCCCGGTGCGGGCGGTGGTGGCGCTCGGCCAGCTCACGCTCAAGGTGTGTGTGGATGCGCATGGTGTCGCGCTGTGGAAGCCGCCGGAACGCGAGGTGTTTCCGTCGGACTGCGCGCGATGTCCGTGCGTGCCGCTCTGCAAACAGCTCCCCACCGGCACCGGCGTGGCGACGATCTGGCGGCGGCTTGGCCTCGTCGGCCCGGACGGCGTGCCGACGCGGCGCGGGCGCATCGTCAGTTTCTTCCACTCCGGCGACGGCCTCGCAGTCGCGGCGGCGCTGGAGGATGAATCCCTTTCCATCGAGGAACTGGGCTATGAGCTGGCGAACCTGCACGCGGGGCACCGCTTCGCCAAGGGCGACGCGCGCTGGGACGGGCGCATCGCGCAGGCGTGCCGGCGGCTGTTCGGAACGCAGTCTTTCACCGGCTACCTCGACCAGGGCGTGCCGCCTGAGTATGGCGCGGGCGCGGAGGAAATCGCGGCGGACGTGCATCATGACCCGCTTGGCAAAAACGGCTGGGTGACGGAGTTTCTCGGCGTGGGAGACATTGACCGGATGATCATCGAGTGGCGCAGCGTGCTGCGGCAGGTCGCCCACGCGCCGGATCTGGAATGGCCGCGCTGGGAGTCGCTCAAGGACCGTGCCCGCGCCATCCTGCGTGAGACAGACTCACCGACGCTGACGGAGTTGCCGCCGCTCGACTATCAGCAGACGAAGCGCGTGAACCACCGGCTTTCGATGCGAAGGCATTGAACGGGGCGCGGACAAGCCGGCCGGAGAATTCCAGTGGAATCGGCCTCAATCCGCCGCCGCGCGGGCCAGCAGCGCCTCGCACTCGGGGCAGACGCGCGGCTGGACTTCCTTGTTGAAGGTGGGTTCGAGGAGATTCTCAATCGGCCGCCACTGGTCGTGGTCGTCGCAGTAGCTTTTGCAGCCGGGGCAGTAGCGCAGCGCGCCGCGGAGTTCCCCGATTTCCTTGTGCAACCCGAGGATGCGCTCCGCCACGCGCAGGCGGGCCGCGAGCTGCTCGCGGTCGAGCGGCTTGGTGAGGAAGTCGTCCGCGCCCGCGTCCATGGCTTCGAGGTAGCGGGTCTTGTTGTTCAGCACCGTGAGGAAGACCACATAGACGTAGTGGCGCGTCTTGATCTCGCGGATGCGCCGGCAAAGCGTTGGCCCGTCCATTTCCGGCATCATCCAGTCCGTGATGACGACCTCGGCGGGCGCCTTTTGAAACGCCTCCAGTGCCGCGCGGCCATCGCCCGCCTCGACGATCTCGTGGCCCAGGGAATCAACGGAATGGCGGAGCAACTCGCGGGAGACCGGGTCGTCTTCGGCAATCAGGATGCGCATGGCGAGAACATAACGGCGGCGCGTCCGGCGCGGGAAGCGCAAATCTGGGAATGGGGACGGCGGCGGTTGGTGGGGCGAGCGTCCCCGCGAGCCTGCTCGTTGGTTGGCAGACCAATTCGTAATGAGTTTCGGTAGCTTGGCTGAACTGTGTTGGAGCCGTTCTCCCTCACCCCGGCCCTCTCCCGCCGGGAGAGGGAGGAACGCCTTCCGCTTCGGACGGGCAGGGACGCCACAGCATTTCGGGCGCTGGCTGACTTGCTCCCTCGCCCAGCGGGAGAGGGCTGGGGTGAGGGAGAACGCGTGCCCCGCGTGGCAAAGCACCGACTGTCTTTGGCAATCAGTATCAGGCGAATGGCTCGCGGGGACGCTCGCCCCACCACCGGAATTGCCCGTTGACGCCCGCTTTCCCGCAAGTTATACGCATACGTATTAAATCGGTCCGGCCCAAATGAGCGCCCCGCAACTGTCCGTCCTCTTCTTCCTCCAGATGCTCGTCATCCTGGCGGCCTGCCGGCTGGTGGGCGCGGCGGCGCGGCGTGTGGGGCAGCCGCTGGTGGTGGGCGAGATGGTGGCCGGCGTGCTGCTGGGGCCGTCGCTGTTCGGGCTGCTCGCGCCGGGCGCGCAGGCGGCGCTGTTCCCGCCGGAGTCGCTCAACGTGCTGTTCGTCACGGCGCAGTTGGGCATCGGCCTCTACATGTTCTTCGTCGGCATCGAGTTTGACGTGGAGGTGTTCCGCCGGCAGATGCGGAGCGCCGCCGCCGTTTCGTTGGCGGGGATGCTGGTGCCGTTCGCGCTGGGCGCGGCGCTCGCGCCGTGGCTGCTGGGAATGCCGGGGCTGTTCGGCGAGAAGGTGCGGTCGCACGAGGCGGCGTTGTTCCTGGGCGCGGCCATCGCCATCACGGCGTTTCCCATGCTGGCACGCATCATCTACGAGCGCGGGCTGGCGGGGACGGCGCTGGGCACGCTCTCGCTGGCGGCGGGGGCGATGGGCGACGCGGTCGCGTGGTGCGTGCTGGCCGTGGTGCTGGCGAGCTTCGGCGGCGGGTCGGCGGTGGCGGTGAGGGCCATCGGCGGCGGGGTGGTGTTCACGGTGCTCATGCTGACAGTCGGGCGGCGGTTGCTTGCGCGGCTCGGGGCGGCGGCGGAGCGGGACGGGCGGCTCACGCCGACGATGCTTTCGACCTGCCTGATGCTGCTCATGCTGGCGGCGTGGGCCACGGACGCGGCGGGCATCCACGCGGTGTTCGGCGGCTTCCTGCTGGGCGTGGCGATGCCGCGTGGACTGCTGACGCGCGAGCTGCAACGGGACTTGGAGCCGTTCACAGTGGTGTTTCTGCTGCCGATGTTCTTCACCTACTCGGGGCTGAACACGCGGCTCGACATGGTGAACAGCCTGCCGCTGCTGGGCGTGGCGCTCGTGGTGCTGGCGGCGTCCTGTCTCGGAAAGTTCGGCGCATGCTGGGCGGCGGCGCGGCTGACCGGCTTCGACAACCGCCTGGCGCTGGCGGTGGGCGCGCTGATGAACGCGCGCGGGATGATGGAGCTGATCCTGCTCAACATCGGCTTGCAGAAGGGCATCATCCAGCCGCCGCTGTTTGCGATGCTCGTGCTGATGGCGGTGGTCACCACGCTCATGGCGTCGCCGGTGTTTGAGCTGGTCTATGGCCGGCACGCGCGGGCGGAGGGGAAGGTGGGCGAAACGCACGCGGACGAGTAGCCGCGTGGCTTTTTCCTGCTCGTAATCTTGATCCTAATCCTGCTCTCCCCAACGGAGGTGACGATGGAGGGAGCAGGATTAGGATCAAGATCAGGATTACGAGTGGAGCGGGGAAGTGCCGCTGGCATTGAATTCTCCCTTTGCCTCCCGCACTCTGCGCGCGGCTTTGGCCGCATGAAAGTCGCGCTCGCACAGCTCAACACCACCGTCGGCGACCTCGTGGGGAACGAGGCGCGCATTCTCGCGGCCTATCGTCGTGGGGTGGCGGCGGGCGTGGAACTGGTGGTGTGCCCGGAGTTGGCAACGACGGGTTATCCGCCGCGCGACCTGCTGCTGAAGCCGCACTTCGTCGCGCAGAACCTCGCGCTGCTGGAGCGGCTCGCGGCCGCGACGGGGAAGGTGGGATTGCTGGTTGGGTTCGTCGGGCGGACAGGTGGTCGTCCCGGGCGCGGGCTGACGAACTCGGTCGCGCTGTTGCAGCACGGGAAAATCGCCGAGGTGCGGACCAAGTCGCTGCTGCCGACTTACGACGTGTTCGACGAGGATCGTTACTTCGACCCGGCGGAAGGCAACGAGCCGTTCATGTTCAACGGCCGTCGCGTCGGCGTGACGGTCTGCGAAGACGTGTGGAACGACGAGGATTTCTGGCGCGACCGGCGGTATCGGCGCAACCCGGCGGCGGACCTTGCGGCGGCGGGGGCGGAAGTCATTTTCAACGTCTCGGCGTCGCCCTGGAATCTCGGCAAGAACACGACGCGGCGTGAGATGCTGGCGAGCCTCGCGGCCAAGACCCGTTGCCCGCTGCTCTACTGCAACCTCGCGGGCGGCAACGACGAGCTTATCTTCGACGGGGCGAGCCTGGTCTTCGACGGGCAGGGGCGGCTGGCGGCTCAGGGGGCGCTGTTTGCGGATGACTTTCTGGTCGTGGACACGGAGAAGCTGAAGCCGTGCGCGCCGCCGGTGGCGGGGGACGAGGAACTGGTCTATCGCGCGCTGGTGCTGGGCCTGCGGGACTACCTGCACAAGTGCGGGTTCAAGTCCGCGCTGCTGGGCCTCAGCGGCGGGATTGACTCGGCGTTGACGGCGGTGCTGGCGGTGGACGCGCTCGGTGCGGAGAACGTGCGCGGGGTTTCGCTGCCGTCACAGTTCTCGTCGCAGGGCAGCCTCGATGACGCGCGGGTGCTGGCGGAGAACCTCGGCATTCGCTACGACGTCATCCCGATTCAGCCGGCCTTCGCGGCGGCGAAAGGGCAGTTGAAGGAGGTCTTCGCCGGGCTGCCCGAGGACACGGCGGAGGAGAACATTCAGGCCCGCCTGCGCGGGGTGGTGCTCATGGCGATGTCGAACAAGTTCGGCTCGCTGCTGCTGACCACCGGCAACAAGAGCGAACTGGCCGTGGGCTATTGCACCCTTTACGGCGACATGTGCGGTGGGCTGGCCGTCATCAGCGACGTGCCGAAGACGATGGTTTATCGCCTCTCGAACTGGGTGAACCGCGACCGGGAAATCATCCCGGCGGCCTCCATCACCAAGCCGCCGAGCGCCGAACTGCGTCCGAACCAGACCGACCAGGACTCGCTGCCGCCCTACGACGTGCTGGACGCCATCTTGGAGGAATACGTGGTGAAGTGCCGGCCGGCGGGGGAAATCATCGCGGCGGGTTTCGACGCGGCGGCGGTGCAACGGGTGGTGAAGCTCATTGACGGGGCGGAATACAAGCGGCGGCAGGCCGCGCCGGGGCTGAAGGTGACGACGAAGGCTTTCGGGGTGGGGCGGCGGGTGCCCATTGCCCAGCGGTGGCGGGAAGTCGGCTGAAGCCCGGACAAAAAGAAACGGCCGGCGTTGCCGCCGGCCGTTCGTGAATCAATCAGAGCGAAGGTTTACTTCTTCTTCTGCTCATTGGTGCCGCCGCACTTCTCGCAGTTCTTGCCGTTCTTGGCGGCTTCGACGCAGCAGGCGTGCGAGCAGGCCTTGCCATCCTTGGCGGCCTTGGCGCAGCAGCCGCCCTGCTTGCCGGGAGGCGCCTTCTTCTTGTCGCCCTCGGCCGCAATGGCGAGGGAGGCGGAGAGCGCCACGGCAAACGCCACGGCGGTGAGCACTTTGACGAACTTCATAGGTTGTCCTTTCTTACCGACTTTAGTTTCAACTAGTTGATCCGACCACGCCGACATTCGTTACAGGCACCGTGCTAGCAACGCGTCAGCGGTGGTATAGACGGGCGGATGGTTGCCATATTCGGGGTTTGGTGTCCACGACTTTAATGTTCGGTTCACCCGCCCTTAATGATCGCGCGGGTCAGGCGGGGCAAGAGTGCCGCGCAGCACGCCCAGCAGCCGCCCCACGTCCTCCGCCGTGTTGTAGCCGGCCACGGCGATGCGGATGCGGCCGGCGTGGTGCATGACATGGATATTCTCCTTATCCAAGGCGGCGAAAATCCCAGCTGTGTTCGGATGCAGGAAGGCGAGGATGCCGGTTGGGTTCGCCGGCTGCGCGGGGGCCATCGGCTGCAAGCCGAGTTGCAGCAGGCCGGCGTGGACTTGCGCCACCAGCGGGTCGGCGTGCCGGGAAATCGCCTCGACGCCGACGCCTTCCACGTAACGCAAGGCGGCGTTGAGCGCGTAGATCGCGGCGAAGTTCGGCATCCCGACGGAGAAGCTTGCCGCACCGGCCTTGGTGTCGGCCCGCTGGAAGCGGTCGGCTTCGAAGGCGTTCCGCAGGTGAAACCACCCGCCCGCGTGCGTCGTGAGCCGGACCGCCGCGCGCTCGGGGATGCCCACGATGCAGCCGCCGTGGACGCCGAGCGTCCACTTGTGCGTGCTGCTGATGAGGCAGTCGGCGTCCGCGCAATCGAGCACCACGCGGCCGAGCGCCTGCGTCACGTCCACGGAGATCAGCGCGTTGGGCGCGAGCCGGCGCACGGCGTCGCGGAACGGTGTCCACGCGAGCCGGTGACCGTTGTAAAAGCTCACGAGCGAGACCTGCACGAGTTGCGTGCGGGCGTTGAGCAGCAGCGCGAGGTCGTCCACACGCAACTCGCCGCCGGCGGCCTGCCACACGCGCACCTGCGGGCGCGTGGCGGCGGTGAGCCAGGGCGTCGCCCCCGCCGGGAAGTCGAGGTCGGTGACGACGACTTCGTCGGCGGGCTGGAGGTTGAGCGCGGTGGCGAGGAGGTTGTAAGCCTCGGAGCTGCACGAGCAGAAGGAGACTTCCGCCGGCTTGAACCCGGTCATGCGCGCGGCGACCTCGCGGCAGTCCTCGACCTGCTTGAAATGGGCGTCGCGCCCGCGCATCCCGCGCAGCTTGTCCTGCCAGTAGGTTTGCAACGCCTCGCCCACGCACAGCGGCGGGATGCTCTCGGCGGCGGTGTTGAGGTAGGTCATCGAGTCCAGCGCGGGGAAATCGCGGCGGCGGGTGGCGGGTGTCAGCATGGCGGGATGTTGCCGCGAAAGGGCGCAAAGGACACAAGGAAATCTGGCGTGAGCGAAGGCCAGTGCTTTTACCTTGTGGGCATCAAAGCCTGCGCGAGCCGCACGTATGCCTCTGTTCCCGCTTCCAAGTCCGCAACCGCGATGAACTCATCCACCGTGTGCGCCTGTGCGATGTCGCCGGGGCCGAGCACGATGACCGGCACGCCGCGCGCGGCGAGCTTGCTGGCGTCGCACGAGAAAAAAACCACGTCCGGCTCCGGCTGACCGCGCACGGCGCAGGCGGTCTTCACCAGCGGATGCTCGGGGGAAAACTCGAAACTCGGGTCAACGACACTGGGTTCATCGAACTGCCAGCGCACATCCGGCACCTGCTGGCAGCGTGTGCGGAGCAGGGCTTGAATCTCCTCATATGTCGCCCGCCAGTCCTGTCCGGGCAGCAACCGGATGTCCACTTGGATGGCACAATGCTCCGGCACGATGTTCACGCCCGTGCCGCCGCTGATGAGACCAATGGAGCCGGTGCTGGTGCCGAAGCCGGGCGCGGCAATCTGCGCCAGCCGCGTGGTGAAGTGCCGTTCAAGTTCCAGAATCGCGTGCGCCATCGCGACGACCGCGCTGCGGCCCTCGTGCGGCTTGCTGCTGTGCGCGGCGCGGCCCAGCGCGCGGATGGTGAAGCGCAGGCAGCCCTTGCACCCGCGCACGACGCGCAGGCGCGTCGGCTCGCCCACGACGGCGAAGTCGGGGAGTGTAGCGGCAGGCGTCCCGCCTGCCGTAGAGGACGGCATCCTGCCGTCCGGAGATAGAGCCACTTTGTGCAACGGTGCCATGAAGTTCGCCGCCGGCTCTGACGGAGTGGCGTGCTGTCCGCCGGGCGGGACGCCCGGCTCCACGGCAGGCAGGATGCCTGCCGCCACCATCTGCTCCAGCATCGCCGTCACGCCGCGGAAGCGGAATTCCTCGTCCGCCATGCAGGCGACAGTGAGCGTGCCGCGCCACGAGGCCGGCTCATTCTTCAAGCGCAGCGCCGCCGCCATCATGCACGCGAGCGGGCCTTTCATGTCGCTCGCGCCCCGGCCCCAGAGCCGGTCCTCGCGCAGTTCGCCGCCGAACGGCGCGATGGTCATGCCGCCGACGCCCACGGTGTCCGTGTGGCCGTTGAGCATGAAGTGCGGGTGATCCGCGCCGTTGCGGAACTGGAGCAGGACATTCTCGCGGCCCGGCAGCACCGGCTGCCGCCAGACGGTGAAGCCGTTGGCGCGCGCCCAGTCCTCGATCCACGCCGTCACCGCGCCCTCGCCCGCGCTGGCCGGGTCGTAGTCTTGGTTCACGCTGGGCAGGCGGACGAGCGCCTGGGCGATGTCGAGGGCGGTGGACGTCATGCGATGCGGCCGGGTTTCTATCCGAACTTGGGGATGAACGCAAAGTCGCAAGGGCGCGAAGACGCAAAGGGGGAAGAAACTTGGCGTCAAAAAAAGCGTCTGTCCGATCAGGCTGCCTGCCATTCCGTCCGCGTGCCGCTGCGGCTTTGCGTCCGAACTAACGTCATCCCAGGATGCCGAAGAACTCGATCACGGCGGCACCGGCTTCGGCCACGGTGCCCACGATCTCCGCCCCATCGGCCACCGCCTCGCCGACGCCAACCACGTTGGAGGTCGTGGTGCCGCCACTGTCCGTGGAGGCGCTCGATTTCCCCGACGGGGCGGGCGCACGGGGCAACCGGAGCAGGCGCTCCATCTCACCGTGATCGAGCCAGACGCCGTGGCAGCGCGGACAGGAGTCCACTTCGATGCCGTCGTGGATGTGCGCGACCAGCCGGTCTGGCTGGCAGATGGGGCAGGCGAGTTGGCGCAGGACGGGGCTGGGCCGGGCATGAACCGGTGCGCGGGGCGGAGAGACAGGCGCGCTCGTCCGACGAACACAGGCGTCCAGCGAAGCCCGCGAAAACCAGACGCCGTGACAGCGCGAGCAAACGCAGGCCCCCATGCCGCTGCCCTGGTGCATTATCAAGTGAGTCTGGTCGCGGGGGCAGAGCATGGGGCGCAGAGTGCGCCGCCGCTGGCTGACGTGGCAAGGGGGAAGGCGGTCCCGCGCGGGAGCGCTGCGGTGCGAAGAAATCTTCGCTCTCCGCGCCGGCCCGTGTTAGAACGCGCCCATGCAATCCCATGAGCTGCTCCGCGAGGTCTTCAAGGACACCAGCGCCAAGCAAATCGCCGCCGACCTCAACCTCTCGCTCTCGATGATCTACAAGTGGGCCGAGCCGCCGGAAAAAATCGAGGGCAGCGGCCTCGCCAACCCGCTCGACCGCATGGAGCAGCTCATCAAGAGCACCAACGACGCGCGCCTGCCGCAGTGGGTCTGCGAGCGCGCGGGCGGCTTCTTCATCCACAACCCGAAGGCCCACTGGCCGCACCCGTATCAGGTCATCCCGGCGACCAACCAGATCGTGCAGGAGTTCGCGGATATGCTCGGCGTCATCGCCACGGCGTCGGGCGACAACCACATTTCCAAGACGGAGGCGAAGGACATCCGCCGCCGCTGGGAGGACTTGAAGCGCGTGACCGAGGGCTTCGTGCGCGGCTGCGAGGAGGGAAATTTTTCGACCGTCAAGCCGCCGGCCCCGCCCGCGCCGCCGGCGTGATTGCGCCTTGCGAACAAGCTCAACCACGGAAGACGCGGAATACACGGAAGGCGAAGCGTCGAAAGACTTCTTCCGCGTGTTCCGCGTCTTCCGTGGTTGAAGGTTCCTCCTGCCCCGCCGCCGCGCGTCACTCGCGTTTGGGATTCGCCATCACTTCGCGGAGAAACGTCACCAGCCGCTCGGCATAAACGCGGTTGGCCTTCGCGCTGGGATGGCCGTCGTGCGGGGCGTTGGTGTTGCCCGGCTCGGTCAACGGCACGGCGATGTCCACCACGCGCAGGCCGGCGGCGCGCGCCCATTCGAGCATCGGCCCGGCGTCGGAGCTGATGCCGGCGAGGACGAACGGGATGCCGTCCTTCGCGCAGGCGTTGGCCCAGTTGGCGATGAGTGCGGCGGAGACTTCATGGCTGCGCACGCGGTCTTCCTCGCGGCGGTTGGCCTGCTGCTCCAGCCAGTGGATCAGCGCGGACTGCCGTTGCAACGGCCACTCGGCATACGTGGCCGGCGCGGCGTGGTAGGTGAGCGCGCCGCCGGCCAGCCGTGCGTAGGGATACACGAGGTCCGGCAGGCGGTTGTAGGGCGCGAAACCCTTCTGCCAGATGCGGACGTAGGTGTTGCGGTAGTCGTGGAAGCGCCCGTAAGCCACGACCACCGCCGCCGGCTTGCCGCGCTGCTTCCGCAACTCCTCGTAGAGCAGGCGCTGGTGCAACGTGCCGTAGCCGGATACGCCGCCGTTGACGACCTCGAACTCCGGCAGCGCCGACTGCACGCGCCACGGGTAGGTGTCCTCGTCGTTGAGCGACCAGCCGTGCGTGAGCGAGCAACCGAGAATCCACAGCTCCGGCCGCGCGGGCGCGTCGGCGGCGCGGGGCGGGTGCGTGACACGCAGGCCGTTCGTGTCGTGTGTGACGCGGAACTCGTAGCCGGTGGACAGCGTGACCTTGAACTCGCCGGGGAAGTGGCTGAACCCGCCGTCGGGCAGCGGGCGGAAGAACTTTCCGCCCGGCTCGACCTTGATGTCCGGCGGCTGCGCGGCAAACGGCTTCAAGCCGCGCGCCCGCGCGACGATTTCACCGATGACCGCCGCCGCCAGCAACGCCAGCAGCAGCGCCGCGACGGCGAACACGCGGCGCTTGCGCAGCGCGGCGGGCGGCGGGGCGGGGGAGGCGGCGGCGGCCATGCGGATTGCTTTTAGCCGTGAATCGCGCGGGTGGCGAATGGGAAGTGGGCACCAACCACGGAAGACACGGAATACGCGGAAGGGAAAGCGGACGTGCGGCTGACGGACGGGATGATTCAGCGCTGCCCTCGCTCCCCTTCCGTGTATTCCGCGTCACCCGTGGTTTCCCCCGGTTCAATTCCCTTGCGACGCGCCACGCGGCTGCGCTATGCCTCTGCCGCTTCCGTGAGCACGACCGCCGCCCTTCGCAGCCCGCCCCCGACCGGCGCATGAACTTCCTCCCGCTCATCGAGGCCAAGCGCGACGGGCGCGCGCTCACGCCGGCGCAGTTGCAGGAGATGGTCGCGGCCTACGCGGGCGGCCGGATTCCCGACTACCAGATGGCGGCGTTCCTCATGGCGGTGTTTTATCGCGGCCTCGACGGCGGCGAGACGCGCGCGCTCACGCTGGCGATGCGCGATTCCGGCGAAGTGCTGAACTTCCCGAGCGACCCGCGTCCCGTCGTGGACAAACACTCCACCGGCGGCGTCGGCGACAAGATTTCCCTCCCGCTCGCGCCGCTGCTGGCGTGCCTCGGCTTCCGCGTGCCGCTGATTTCCGGGCGCGGGCTGGGCATCACCGGCGGCACGTTGGACAAGCTCGAATCCATCCCCGGCCTGACCACGCAGCTCGGCCCCGAGCGGCTGGTCGAGCAGACGCAGCGCATCGGCGTGGCGATGGGCGGCCAGACGGAGAACATGATTCCCGCCGACAAGCTGCTCTACGCGCTGCGCGACGTGACGGCCACCGTGCCGAGCATCCCGCTCATCACCGCGAGCATTCTCTCCAAGAAGCTCGCCGAGGGCCTCGCCGCGCTGGTGATGGACGTGAAGTTCGGTCCGGCCGCGTTCATGCCCTCGCGCGACGAGGCCCGCGACCTAGCGTGGGCCATCGTGAGCCTCGCCATCGAGTGCGGCGTGATGACCCGTGCGCTGATCGTGGACTTGAGCGCGCCACACGGCCGCGCGGTGGGCAACTGGCTGGAGGTGAAGGAAGCCATCGCGTGCCTCGAAGGCCACGGCCCGGCGGACGTGGAGACGCTCGTGGTCGAGTGCGCCGCCTCGCTGCTGGTGCAGACCGACAAGTCGCACGGGCTGGTCGCCGCCCGGCAGACCGCGCGCGACTGCCTCGCCTCCGGTGCGCCGCGTCGCAAGTGGGATGAACTGATCGCCGCGCAGGGAGCGGACCTCGAAGCTTTTCGCGCGAAGCTCCCGCTCGACCACACCGCGCCCGTCGTGCAGGAGTGCCGCGCGGAGGAGGAAGGCTTCGTCATCCACTGCGACGCGCGGGTCATCGGCGAAATTGTCCGCGACCTCGGCGGCGGCCGCATGACGAAAGCCTCCCTCATCCAGCCGGAAGTCGGCGTGGACGCGCTGGCGAAACCCGGCGAGGAGATCAAACGCGGGGCCGTGCTCGGGCGGATTCACGCGATGACCGCCGAGCAGGCGACGGAAGCCGTCACCAGACTGCGCACCGCCTTCATGTTCTCGCCCCGCCCGCCGCCGGAGCACCCGCTCATCGTGGAAACCTTGTGAGAGGGGGCGTGGGTGGTCCTGCCTCACCGCTACAGCTCGTTTTCCGCAGTGGATCCGCCCCGAGTCGTGGCGCAGGCTTGCAGCCTGCTGTGTCCGCCGACTTGCAGTCGCCGTTCGGGGGCATCGTCGGCCGGGGAAGGCGGCGACTGCAAGTCGCCGGCACGAATGACAAACTCTAGTTGCGTCGAGTCGCAGGTGTATTCCTTGCGCGGGCCGATGGTGACTTGCACGAGGTCGCCGACGGCCACGGTGATTTCGCGCTCGGGGAACTCGGCGGCACCGCCGTTGTTCAGCTCGCCCTTGGCCAGCACCTCACCCCCGCGTTTCACGGCCCAGATGATGCCGCCGCCGCAGTTCGGGTCCACGTCGCGGAGCACTGCGGCGACTTTCACCTGGCCGGCGAGCGGGCTGCGCCACGCGGCGGTGACGGGCGGGGCAGGGGAGCGCTTCGCGGCTTCGAGCTTCGCGAGGATGAAGGCATCCACCGGCATGCGCGGCCAGGCTTTGTTCTTCACCATCGGCGGCGCGGTGGGAGCGGGCTTGGTGAAGGGGCAGGCGGAAGGGCTGTCCGCCGCCAGCGCGCCGCTGACGGCGAGCCACAGGCACAGGCAGAAAGCGGGGAGGCGCTGGCCGGGCCGGCCGCGTGACGGGTTGTGCGGGGACAGGCGCAAGTCAGTGGACTGGACGCGGCGACGGGCCGGCTCCTCAACGCGGCCGGTTGGCCGGGGCCATTTCCGCCCATTCGCAGGCTTGCCATCGGGGGAATCCCCAGCCATGTATCAGCCCGCGCGTTGGTGACAGCGGCATGGTCCGTGCGGTGTTCGTCCGCCGCGCGGCAAACGCGCCACACGCCATGGTCTATTTCACCGTCTATCTCAAGAACCTCAACAACGGCACCGGCTACGTGGACACCGCGCTGGCCGATGACCAGTTGATGCGGGACTTCCTCCAATACCTCGACATTGGCGTGAAGGCCCACAAGGCGTATGCCGTCGTGGACGCCGCCAACAACGACGCGCCGGTGGGCGTGTTCGCCGTGAACCTCGCCGACGTGGCGGCCATCACCGCCACCGTCCCGCAGCAGAACGACCACCCGGAGCTGTTCTCGCCCCCGGAGGAAGGCGCCGCCAAGCCCGCCGCGGCGGAGCCGGCCGCTTCGGAAGTTGAGCCGGGCAAGTCCGACGAGTAGTCTGCGCGGCAAGTCATGAGCTTGCCGCCCGCCAACCGGGATACCCCGCCCGTCCGTCCCGCCGACGCGCCGGTGCATCCGCTGGCCGCCGCGCTGCTCGTCTTCGTGGACAACCTCTGGATGCTGGCCGACTGGAACGCGGTCACCTGGTTCCTCACCATTCCGCTGAGTTTTTTTTCCGTCGCCTTCATCACCGTTTTCATCCAGCGCTGCCTGCATCGCGACGGCTGGGGCCGATCGCTCGGCAAGGGTCTGCTGCTCGGCGTGCTCGCGGGCGTGCCGACTTCCATCACCGGAACACCCGTGGGCATCGCGCTCCTGACCTGGGCGGGCATCATGCGGGCGAAAGGCGCGTCCACCCCGATGCCGGGGGTGCATGAGTCGCGCGTGGTCGCCTCCGCCGCGCCGCCTTCGATTCCGATTGAGGCGCAAGTCATCGCCACGCCGCCGCCCGGCCCGCCGCCTCCGCCCGCGGCCTCCGCCCCAGCGCCGCCGGCCGCCCCGGTTCCGCCGCGCCGGGTCGAGCCGTGGTGGGTGAAGCTTGCCATCGTCCTGCTGCTCTGCGGCACGATTCTCCTCGCGACGAGGATGGTGCTCGACCGCATGGGCGGCATCGCCGGGAAGTTCCGGCAGCAGCACATCACCGAGACCTTCCTCTCCGCGCTGCCCACGCTCGCGCGCACGCCCGGCGGCAGCCTCGAACTCGCCACCGCCATATCCACCGAGACGCTCACCCGCGCCGACGAGCGCACCATCGCGTGGGACATGATCTACCTCGGCAGGACGGTCTCCGAAATCTCCGTGCCCGTGACTTACCGCTACCACCTGAACCTCCGCGATCCGTGGAAGCTCGAAGTCGCCGGCAACACCTGCATCGTCCGCGCGCCGCCCATCCGCCCGAGCCTGCCGCCGGCGATCCACACCGACCGGATGCAGAAGCGCTCCGAGGCCGGCTGGGCGCGCTTTGACGCCCGTGAGCAGATGGCCGAGCTGGAACGCAGCCTCACCCCGCGCCTCACCCGCCACGCCGGCGACCCGCGCCGCCTCGCGCTCGTCCGCGAGGAATGCCGCAAGACCGTCGCCGAGTTCGTCCGCGACTGGCTGCTGCGCGAGGACCACTGGCGGCCCGACCGCTTCACCGCCATCCAGGTCGTCTTCGCCGATGAACCCTCGGACCAGGCTCCGCCGCCCGTCACCCTGCGGCTGCCCTAGCGGCCCAATCCCCGCCTCCCGCGTGTCCTCTAAACCCGAACTCCGAAGTCCGAAATCCGAGATCCGAAAGAAATCCGAAGCCCGAAGCCCGAAAGGCTGTGTTTGGAAAGGTGGCTGGCCAGCACGGTTTCAGTCGCAGGGCTGAAGCCGGGTTCGGCCTTCGGATTTCGGAATTCAGGCTAAACTCACTCGGCGCCCAACAATTCCGCCTGCATGAGAACGGTTTTGACTGCCGCCTCCTGCAAGTCCGGCTGGTAGCCGCGTTTGTTCAGGATGCGCTTCACCATGACCTTGATCTTCGTCCGGGGGCTTGCGCGTAGCCGCGGCGACGGCGGAACCACGTCGGGGCGGCGTCTTCGACGATGGAATCGTTGAGGCTCATTTTTCCGGGAAAGACAGCCGGTGCGTCATTTGAATTGTGTCGCGCCATTCCTCCGCGAGCCGCGCCTCCGCCGCAAACTCCGGCCAGCGCCGCACCGCCGCCTGCACTTCCCCGATGATGGTGGCCGCGCGCCCGCGCTTCATCACCGCCGCCCTCGCGCCCGCCTCGAAATCCGCCCGCGTGAAGCCGTCCCGTTTCCCGTTCAGCGTCATCTGGTGCGCGGCCGTCCATGCGCCGCTCGGATTGTAGCTGTAGGTCACGTCAAAGGCTGGCGCGAGCGACCACCCGCCCTGCTGGTCCATGAGGAAGGCGATGTTCTTCACATGGTTGTCCTGATTCCGCGCCACAATGTTGAAGACCATCCGGCGGAACTGCTCCTCCACTGCGGCCATCGGCAGCTTGAGCTGGCGGATCGTCAGCAGCGCCTGCTCGTAGCTGTAGGCCCCGGCCTGGTTGAAATCGAAATGGGCCAGCGCGCCCAGCGACTGCATGTGCAGCTTCGCCCCGCCGGCCAGCCGGTCAAAGCGCCGGGTCATGAAATGCCGTCGGCCGTTCTCCTCCAGCAACCGGCACTCGCTCATCGTGACGCCGGCGGCCTTGGCCATCAGGTGGTAGGCAAACTCGATGGCCCCGTAACCTTTCGGGTCTTCCATCTCCTTGTCCTTGTTGCCCGCCACGCCGTCGAATTTCAGCAGCCAGTGGTCGAAACCCGCGCCCGCCGCGATTTGTCCCGAGCGCACCTCGTTCGTCGCGCGATTCCACGCGATCACCGCCTTCGCCCGCGCGCCGCCCGCCGACGTTCCCACGCTCAAGATCTCGCGCAGCGCCTGCTCCTTTCCGGCTTCGTGAAAATGTCCCTGCAAATCGCCGCGATGCGTCAACACCTCGCCCGCCAGCCGCACCAGCGCGTCCACCTCGATTATCGTCGCCTTGCGCGCCTTCGGCCCGAGCACCGGTGCGAACTCCAGCGCGCCCATCCCGCGCGTGCCGGTGTAGCAGAGCCGCTCCACCGCGTTGAAACTTTCCGGCGTCCGGCCCTGCGTCGCCAGCCAAGCATTGATCAATGCGTTGCCGAACGTGTCCGGCAGCGAATCCGCCAGCAACCCCGGCAAACCGAGGAACGTTTTCCTCGGTAGCGCTGGGAATTCATACACTTGGGCGCTCAACGGCATCTTCACGGGGGAAAGCTCGATCCCGCTCGCGGCAAACGCGGGGTCGTATTGAAAGGCGGCGACCTCCCGTCCTTCCTCCAACGAGACGGCTCCGATGCTCCGGCCCCAAAGCTGCACCTTCGCGATCATGCCGGCTCACCCCACGTCCATTTCTTTGTCGCCGCCGCCGCCTTTTTTCCCGTGGCCCGCTGGCGCTTGCGGCCCGCCTGTTTTAGTTGCGCCATCGGACTGGCCACCGGCTCGGGCAGCAACAGCTCGAACCGCTCCAGCAAACCCAGCGCCCGGCAGATCCGCAGGAATCCCGAGAGCTGCGTCGCCACCTCGCCCGATTCCAGCCGCTCCACCGTCCGCTTGGACACCCCCGCCTGTTCCGCCAAAGCCGCCTGCGTCAGATTGTGATTGATGCGCGCCCTCGTCAGTCGTCCGCCCAACTCTTGGAGAACGGCCTCGTCGGTCAGTTGTGGCGCGATTTTCATAACACGCCAAATCTGGCGAATTATCGCATACAATCAATTCTATTCGCCACAAATGGCGATTTGTCACCATTCGCCATACGTGGCGAACAATAGCCTGAACCCCGGCTATTTCGCCTTAATGGGCGAATTCACGCTCAACTCCCCGCTCAGAGGCTACGGCAGCAGCGTGTCGCGCAGGCTGGCGGGGGTGCGGATGGGTGGAGGTTCACCCGGCGCGGATTTGCCCCAACGGGGCAACGGCCTTCAGCCCAGGGTTGCGAGGCACGAGCTACCCTGGGTGAACGAATGAAAGAAACTCCAACCCCAACGGGGTTGCGGTAGACCCGATGCCCGGCCGCGACGCAACCCCGTTGGGGTTGGGGAAACAATTCGGGACGTTGACCCAGGGTTGCCTCGCAGACTCGGCAACCCTGGGCTGCGTGTCACAATCCCGTTGGGATTGAAGAAGGGCGCGCCTTGACACGGCCTCCGGTTTGCATTCGAGGCCCGCCACCGTTCAGCAGCGTCGGCAGCAGCGTGTCGCGCAGGCTGGCGGGGGTGCGGAAGGAAATGGCCGGGTTCAGCCGCCGGATGGCCGCGCGCAAGCGACCCTCCGGCAGCACCCCGCCAAACGATTCCCGCTCCGCCGCCGGTTCGCTCGGGGTCATCTGCGGCCCGTGCCCGACCACACCGCCCGGCTCCGGCCTTCGGAAGAGGGTGGCCGGAGGACGGTTGAGGGGGTGGGGTGGAGAGGGAGCCGGCGGGCGCAAACATCGGGCAAAATAAGCGCTTGCATCGCCCCCGGCTTTCCCCAAATGATACGCGCACGTATTAAACGCACACGTATCAAATCATGAGCCAAGTCCCGCACCTGCCCGCCCTCCGCCTCGGCCGCCCCTACCGCAGCCTCGACCAGTCCGCCGTCAAGGACCACAAGACCGGCGAGGTCCGCGCCGAAGTCTCCACCGTCAACGCCGGCATCATCCGCAAGGATCTGAAGAAGCTGACCGCCAGCCGCGCCGCGCTGAAGCGGTTCACCTGCGCGCAGCTCATCGAACTATCCGCCAAGGCCGGCGACCTCTTCCTGAACGGCACGCTGCCGCTGGGCGACGGCGGCCACACGCAGACCGCGCAGCAATACATCGAGACCCTCAGCAGCACCAGCGGCCTGCCGTGGAACCTC
>Ga0172372_10003241_pt1 | contig 24085 bp, 17 predicted proteins | sample LakKiv5m_2_FD_114544 | JGI IMG/M metagenome (GOLD analysis project Ga0172372, IMG submission 114544) | Freshwater microbial communities from Kabuno Bay, South-Kivu, Congo - kab_092012_9.5m | ecosystem: Environmental > Aquatic > Freshwater > Lake | place: Democratic Republic of the Congo...
CACGGTCGAGCTGTCGGTAGCGGTTCAAGAGCCGCTCGCCACGAGCCTCAAAGTCCTCGTCGGCAGTGGGCAGGTTGTCGAGAAGCGCTTCAAGACGCCGGCGTTCAGCGCGAACCTCCGCGAGTTCACCGGACGCGCCGCCCGCGGCGTCGGAGGCAATCAGTTGGCGACGTAGGCGAGCGACCTTGTTGCGTTGAGCAATCGAGAGGCGACGCTGCTCCGCGAGGTCCGCGAAGGCGCTGATGCGGTTCGTGGAGTTGAGCACTGCGTTCAGCCGGTCGATGAGCGCGGTGGTGTCACGGACGAGGGTGCGGCATTCACCGAGGTCCGAGAGGACCGTAAGCGCGCGCTCCATGTCCCCCTCGGTTCGCGCCCAGCGGATCGCGAGCGGGGGTAGGAAGGCGTTGGCGTCGAAGTTGTCCATGTTCCGCCGGACAAGATCGCGGAAGTGCTCGCGGGGGTCGTCGTGGGCTGTGATCATGGCGTCGAGTTCACGCCGCACCGGCCCGAATTGTTGCGCGACCTCCCGAAAGACGGCGTTCGCGTCCTCGAAACGCCCGTTGCGGAGCAGGAGGTTACCGCGGAGCAGCTTGCCGTCCGGAATGAATCGGCTGTCCGGCGCAGCAACCGTGAGAACCTCGAGCGCGCGCTCGGCCTGCGTCGAATCGCCCTGTCGGATGTGAACCCACGCGATCTCGTAAAGCGCGACGTCGAAATGCGTCGAAGAACGAGGGACCTGCTGGTAGGCCTCGACCGCGAGGTCGAGCCGATCGGTCTCGTAGAAGAGGCGGCCGAGCGCGATCTGCGTGAGAACGACGATCTCCTCCTGCTCAGGAGTCGTGGCAGCGCCGCGTAGCACGCGACGGAACGCATCAATCGCCTGTGGGAACTGCCCCTTGAGCGTAAAGATGACGCCGATGAAGTAGCGGGATTGGAGGAAGTAGGGGCTCCGCTCTTGAACTCCCTCGAAGGCCTGACGAGCCTCGTCGAGAACGGCTTGATCGACCTGCGGGACGGTCGCAGCGCCCGCCACATCACGCATGACCTCGTCGGTCGGGACGGCGCGGTTGTAAAGATACTTGGCCCGGAAGTACTGCGTTGCCGCCTCGATCTCCGAAGGCGGCAGACGGCTCAGGCGCTGGAAGAGTTCTTCGACGCCCGTGAAGTCGCGTGTGCGGATGGCGACCTCAATCATTCTTCCCAGCGCCCTTTGAACGTAAGGTCGGAAAGGCTGTTGGTCGGCGCGGTCGATGATTTGGCGGAACCTCGTGCGGGCTCCCAACACATCTCCCGCACGAAAGAGCGAATCGGCGAGGAGGAACAGGGCGTCAGCGTAGGCCCGGTGCTCCGGATGGCTCTCGACGATATCCGTGAAGATGATCGCCGCGCGCGTGTAGTCGTGGAGGCGGTAGAACAATTCACCGTCGGTGAGCCGTTCTTCGACGTAGGTGGGGCTGCGCAGATTCGTTCGCTGCACGGCCATTTGCGAAAGGTTTCGCGCGTCTGCCTCGATCTGCGTGACCTGCCGACCCACGGCGGCAAGATCTTGGGCGCGAGCCGGCCCTGCGACGGTGACCGCAGAAAGGAGTGCGGACACCGAAGCGAGCGCCGCGGTCGTGCCCTTCGAGAGCAGCCGCTTGCGTGGCTGCCGATGTCGGATCACGGGTTGCCCCCGCTTGCGGCGGGCGGCGCGCTCGGTTCGGCGGCGGTCTCGGCGGCCGCTCCGCTCCCGCGTGTAGCTACACGCTCGATGTAGCGAATCGCGGGGCGTTCCTCGAGCGGAGCGGTCGGGCCACCCTTCTCGTAGCCCACGACTCGAATCGTCACTCCGCGGCCCTCTGGTGCGGTGAAGCTGTAGTTGGAGCGGACCTTGAAGCGATAGCCTTGGAGGTACGAGAAGATGCCGTAGCCGTGCCCGCGATACTCAAGGTTGACCGTCAGGGTGTGCTCGCCCGGGACGATCGCGCCGTTGTAGACGTCGAAAGACTCGCGCTCGCCGAGTTCGCCGTTCTCGTCGGCCTTGTTGAAGATGGGCGCGCCGTCGAGCGCATAGACGGCTTTCACGAGCTTGTAGGACGACGACATCCTGTTCTCGTGGACGAGCGTCGCCTGTGCGCCGGCGATCGTGCCGCTCAGAACCGTCTCTGCGAGGAGAGAGAGACGAGCCTTCGAGCGGAAGATTTGCTCCTTGAGCTCGTTGATGCGCTGCTCGAGGTCGCGCAGGCGAACCGCGTACGTGCCGGCATCCATCGGGTCCGCGACGGATTCTGCGCCGGGCGTCACGCCAGCCGAAGCCGGTGCTGACGGCTCCGTCGTCGCAGCGGCCCCCGTGACCGACTCGGCCTGTGCGTCCTGCGCCGCGGCTGGACCCGCGGTAGCTGTCATGAGCGCGACCGTCAACGACAGCGCCATCACCCTGCGCATGGAGTCTCCCCTTCCGAACGTATTGACTGCGGAGGACTGGACGCGCAGCGGTGTATCGCCCGCCACGCACGGACCCATCAGGCGGACCCGTTCCAGACCGGTATGAATCGGCGGCCTGTATAGCAAGGGGTCCGGAAACGGTCAACGCATGCCTCACGCACGGTACGGCTTGGTTGAGGCGGAGGCTGCGGGAATCGCGGACACGGTGGGGGCATTCCGCTAGACTCGCCGGCCGTATGGTGTCTGCCGGGACGCATGTCAGATCGCCGTCACGTGTCGCACGTCGAACGCGTCATGGGCTCGGGCACCGCAACCACGCCGAACGTCGCGTTCAACCTGCCGCCCGACCAGAGTCCGGCTGACCGTGGCAACAAATGGTCTGGAGTTTGCGGACGAAGACCTGCTCAAGCGGTTCAGTGCGGGCGACGTCCATGCTTTCGAAGCGCTGATGACCCGCTACGAGCGGCCGGTGTTCAACTTCATCCTGCGGCAGGTCGGCGAGCGGACGCGCGCGGAGGAGTTGCTCCAAGACACCTTCCTGCGAGTCATCGAGCGTGCCGACGACTTCAAGGGCGAATCAAAATTCTCGACGTGGCTGTACACGATCGCGCGGAATCTGTGTATCGACGAGAGCCGCAAGATGGTCTTCCGGCGGCACAAGTCGCTGGACGCTCCCGGGTCGGGGCTGGACGGAGACGGCCCGTCCCTGCTCGAGCGCACGGCCGGTCACGAAGCGGGCGCGGATCGAAGGTCCATCGCTCGCGAGTTGCAGCCGCAAATCGCTGCGGCGGTGGAAGCCCTCCCCGAGGAACAACGCGAGGTGTTTCTGATGCGCGAGTTGCAGCACATGCCATTCAAAGACATCGCGCTCGTCGTGGGGGTGCCGGAGAACACCGTGAAGAGTCGCATGCGCTACGCGCTCGAGCGGCTCCAGGCCGCGCTTGCCGAATACGCAGATTACGCGGGAGTGCTGGATGAATGATGGGCCCGGGCCTTCGCGAAGACGCGGGGCCGCACGAGACGGTCAGATGAACTGCGAGAACGCCAAAAGTCAGATTCTCGACCTGCTCGGCGGCGATCTGCGTGCCGAAGACGCCGTCCTCGTGCGCGCGCACATCGATGGCTGCGAAGCGTGCCTCCGCGACCACGCGCAGCTTGCTGCGGCACTTCGACTTGCTCGCGGGATGCCCGTCGAAGCCCCGCCGTCGAGAGTTCGTGAGACCGTCATGGCACGCGCACGGCTGGCAAGCGCCGGAGTGCAGGCCGGACGCTCCACTGCCTCGGAAGAGGCTCGAGAGCCCGCGCTGTCGCGCTTCGTGAGATGGATTTCGGGGTTTGTGCTCGGACCCCAGGTCGCGATGGCGATGGTTCTCCTGCTGATGGTCGGCGTGGGGCTGTTCTATTTGCCGGGCCTCCGACGTGATCGTGCCGTGCAAGGCGGCGCGATCGTCAATGCGGACCCCGGCGACGAGGCAGGTCCATCGGCCACGATGGAGCCAGCGGAGCCGCTCGACCTCCGCCTCGATACCCGCACGAATCGACTCCAGCCTGCGGCGGGTGCCGCCGAACAGGTCATTGCGGCGCGCCCGACGACCGCCGTAGCGATCCCCTCCGACGAAGTTGCCGCAGAAGACATCCAAAGCGGAGCGCCCTCATCCGCCACGCTGGTCCCGGGCGAGGTCACCGAGCCGGAGCCCATCGAGCAAGTCCACGCGATTCCACTCGAGGGCCCGTCGACGCGGTCCCGACTGGCAGCACGCGCGGCGACGCCCGAGGAAGAGCCTTCTACCGAAGAGGAGCGTGTCGCCCCCGCCCTCGATGAGCGAGCAGCCGAGGAAGACGTAGCGCTTCAGGCGACGGGCCGCGCCGCCGAGCCGTACGCGGCCGCGGCTCCGGGGCGGGGTAGCGGCGGTGCGTCCGCGGATGCAGAGCCAGTCGCGTCTCGGCGGGAACGCAGCCTCGAAACATCAGCCGCCCCGCCGCCTGCACGGTCGGCGCTCTCCGCGATGGGTGGCGCGCGCGCAAGCGCGGTCGGTTCGATGGCTGCAGTCCCCGCCCCCGCGGCGCCTTCTTTCGCACCCTCCCCGCCCGCGGGGGGCGATCGTTTGCGGATGGCAGCCGCACAACATGCGACGGCGCGCACGCAGGCGCAGACCGGTCAGGTTCGCGCGGCGATCGCAAGCTACGAGACGCTGATCCGGAGCCATCCGACGTACGAGCGCGCGCCCGAAGCGATGCTCGAACTGGCCGAATTGCATCGTCGCCTCGGGGACCTCAGCAGCGCACGTGTCTGGCTCGCGCGTGCCGAACGCTCCCCCGCATACGCGGGACGAGCACGTTCTGCGCGGACGCGACTCGACGATCTCGAGCGCGCACCCGCTGCCGCCGCAGCCGGACCTGCGTCAGAGTGACCGCGGCGCACGCAACGCACGAGAGCGTGCGAACGTGAGAGGAGACGCCTGAGCATGGCGATCGTGGTGCAGAAGTACGGCGGCAGTTCGGTCGCCGACGTGGAGAAGCTCGGTCGGGTCGCGGACAAGGTCGTCGCGGCGCGTCGCGCTGGCGATGACGTCGTCGTCGTCGTGTCCGCGATGGGCAAGACGACCGACCAGCTCCTCGCGCTCGCGAAGCAGGTCGACGAGAACCCACCGCGCCGCGAGCTCGACATGCTCCTCACGACGGGGGAACGCGTGTCGATGGCGCTGCTCTCGATGGCCATTCAAAAACGGGGCGCTGCGGCCATTTCCTTCACCGGATCCCAAAGCGGGATCATCACCAACGATCGACACTTCGATGCGCGCATCCTCGAAGTGCGCCCGCATCGCATCGAGGATGAGCTCGCGCGCGGCAAGGTCGTGATCGTCGCCGGTTACCAGGGCATGAGTTATCGACGCGAGATCACGACGCTCGGGCGGGGCGGCAGCGACACGACCGCCATCGCGCTCGCGGCCGCCCTCGGCGCCGAACGCGCGGAGATCTACAGCGACGTCGATGGGGTCTACACGGCCGACCCGCGCATCGTTCCCGATGCGCAGCATCTCGCGCGGCTCTCCTACGACGAGATGCAGGAGCTGGCGGAAGCCGGGGCGAAGGTGCTCAACGCGACGGCCGTGGAATTTGCCAAGAACGCGAAGATCGCGATTCACGCACGCGCGACTTTCGCTGCCGGGCGCGAGAGCATCGTGACGGCGGCGCCGTCGTCATCGCGGAGCGTGACCGCGCAACGCGGGCTCGCGCGCGTCACCGTCGAGGGCGGTGCGGAGGCACTTCGGGCGGCGCTCGACGCGTGCGCCTCCGCGCACTGTGATCCACGCGAATTGGAGTCGTCTGCAGACGGCGGTCGTTTCTTCGTCCACGTGTCGCTGACTCCCGACTGGGCCGCAGGAGCGCGCGCGATCGAGAGCGCCTGCGGCGGCCGCGCGAGGATCGAAGAGGGGTTCGCGATGATTTCGGTGGTGGGGGACGCGCTCGGCCGCGACGCCGCCGTACTCGCCCTTGCCTTCGATGCGCTCCACGAAGCGGGCGTGATGCCGCTTCGCACGACTTCGACGCCCCTGCGAGTCGCCTTTCTGGTCGCGGACGAGCAGGCCGACGCATGCGTGCGCGCCCTGCACCAGGCGTTGGTCCCGGGCGCGGAGCCTCGGCCATGAACCGCTGGCATCGCCTGACCGCGTCGGCGTGCGTCTTGGCCCTCCTCGCGGCGAACGGCGCCGGTGTGCGTGCGCAGAACGCGCGCAACGGCGTGCGCGTCGAATACACGACGCTGGAGACGCAGGGAGGCCTGACCGGCCGAGCGTTCCTGCCGTTCTCCTCGCGCGATGTCGTGCTGATCGAGGGCGGCCGCGCCCCTTCCTCGGAGTGCCCGGCCACGCCTCGCGTGCGCGCGACCGCGCGTCTTCCGCGCGGAGGCGTCCGTGAGGTTTCGCTCGAACTCGCCCTGCGCGCTCCGGCGAGCTTCTCGCTCGCTCCCGTGCGGTGTCCGGAGGCGACACTCGACACGCGACTCGAGGACGACACCGTGCTCCGTGGAGGGCGCGGTCAGATCACGGTGAGCGCATTCACCCCGTCCGGTGCGGGCTCAGGATTTCTCACCGGTTCCTTCTCGCAGACGGCGCTCCGTGCAGGCGCGCCCGTCACGGTGCGCGGCGAGTTCCGGATTCCGCTCCCGACGGCAGCGGCGTCGCCACGGAGCGGCACGGATACGCGGTGATGCGAGGCTCTGCATGACCGCCACGATCCTGCTCGTCGACGACGAAAAGAACATTCGACGCACGCTCCAGATCGTGCTCGACAACGAGGGATTCGAGACCCGCGAGGCAGCGAGCGGCGAAGAGGCGCTGCGTGCACTCGAACACGTCGACGTCGATCTCGTGATTCTCGATGTAAGGCTCCCCGGGATCAGCGGGCTCGACGTGCTGCACCGCATCCGCCAACGGCCCGCGACCGCAAAGCTACCGGTCTTGATGATCTCGGGACACGCCTCCGTCGCAGAGGCCGTCGATGCCGTACAGCACGGCGCCACGGACTTTCTCGAGAAACCACTCGACCGTGATCGTGTGCTGGTGAGCGTTCGCAACGCACTGCGCACCTGGCAGTTGCTCCGCGAGGTCGAGCGTCTGCGCGCGGACGCTGGAGAGCGCTACGCGATGATCGGGGATAGCCCCGCGATGAGGCGGCTCTATTTCGAGCTCGAGAAACTCGCGCCGACGCGGGGCCGCGTCCTCATCACGGGCGAGAGTGGCACCGGGAAGGAGCTGGTCGCGCGAGCGCTGCATCATCTCTCGCCGCGACGTGACGGGGCGTTCGTGAAGGTGAACTGCGCCGCGATCCCGGCGGAGCTCATCGAGAGCGAGCTGTTCGGCTACGAGCGCGGCGCGTTCACGGGTGCGCAGGCGCGGAAGAAGGGGCTTTTCGAGGTCGCGGACAAAGGCACGCTTTTCCTCGACGAGATCGGCGACATGAGCCTGCCAGCGCAAGCAAAGGTATTGCGCGCGCTCGAGAGCGGCGAGATCACACGGGTCGGCAGCGAGCAGAGCGTCGCCGTCGACGTGCGCGTCGTCGCTGCGACGAACCGCGATCTCGAGGCCGCGGTCGCGCGCGGCGAGTTCCGCGAAGATCTCTACTTCCGGCTGAACGTCGTGCCGCTCCGCACGCCCTCGCTACGCGAGCGGCGGGAAGACGTGCCCGCCCTCGCGATATCGTTCCTTCGCGAGTTCTCGCGCGAGAATGGCCTCGGTGAGAAGACGTTCGATCCCCTCGTGCTCGAGGCGCTCGCCGAGCGCGCATGGCCCGGCAACGTGCGCGAGCTGCGAAACGTCGTCGAACGCATGGCGATCCTCGGCGGTGAACCGATCTCTCTCGAAGACCTCCCCGAACACGTACGGTGGGGCGATGGCAGCGGGCGAAGCCATCGCGCCGCGACTGTGCCTCTCGACGACGAGGACGACGCGCTTCCCGCCGCGCTCGTCATGGAGACCCCGGGCCGCCCGCTCACGCTGCGCGAGCACCGCGATCGCGCGGAGCGCGACTACATCCTCGCGACACTCGAAGCGTGCGAGTGGAACATCTCGCGTTCAGCGTTGATGCTCGGTGTCGAACGCACGAACCTTCACAAGAAGATGCGTGCGTTCGGTATCCAGCGGGAGTGATCGCGCGCGCCGCCTAGGACCAGACGACGTTGAGGCGCTTCATCTTGCGCCACAGCGTGGTGCCGCTGAGTCCGAGCAGCTCCGCGGCACGCTCCTTGTTTCCGTCGACCTCGCGCAGCACGGCTTCGATCGCGGCTCGCTCCGCACGATCGACCGCATCCTGGAGGGAGCGCCCCGTCTCGGCGGATGCGCTCGAGGGACGAGAGGCGACGAGGTCGATCGGGACGATGTCGTCACGCCGCATCGTGCCATCGACGGTGAGCGCGACGCCCTGCTCGATCATGTTCTCGAGCTCGCGGATGTTGCCCGGGTAGTCGTATTGCAGGAGGTAATCGAGGACACCCTCCCCGAGTCGCACGCTGCGCCGCATCTTCCGCCCGTATTTCTCGAGGAAGAAATCGACGAGGAGCGGGAGGTCTTCGCGCCGCTCGCGGAGTGGCGGGAGGATGAAGCGCGCCACGTTCAGGCGATAGTACAGGTCCTGCCGGAAGCGCTTCTCGGCGATGGCGGCCTGCAGATCCTGGTTGGTCGCGGCGATGATGCGAACGTCGACGCGAATGGGCTTGTTCTCGCCGAGTCGGCGAATCTCGCCCTCCTGGATCGCGCGCAGGAGCTTCGCTTGGAAGGAGGGCGTGGTCTCGCCGATTTCGTCGAAGAAGAACGTGCCGCCGTCCGCCTCCTCGAAGAGCCCCTTGCGTGCGGCGACCGCGCCGGTGAATGCACCGCGCGCATGCCCGAAGAGCTCGCTCTCGAGCAACGTCTCCGAAATGGCGGCACAGTTCACGGTCACGAAGGGGCGCTCAGCACGCGCGGAGTTCGCGTGAACGGCCCGCGCGACGAGCTCCTTGCCGGTGCCGCTCTCGCCGGTGATGAGGACCGTCGCGTCCGTCGGGGCGATGCGGACGATGCGCCCGAGCACGTCGCGGACCGCGTTGCTGCGGCCGATGATGTTGTCGAAGTGGAAGCGCTCGCGAAACTCCGTCGCCATCGCGTTGACTTGACCGGCGAGCTTCCGCTTCTCGACGGCGCGCTCGACCTTCACGAGGAGTTCGTCTTCGGTGAACGGCTTCTGGATGTAGTCGTACGCACCGATGCGCATCGCATCGACGGCGCTCTCGATCGTACCGTAGGCGGTCATCACGATGACCTCGGTGAGTGGCGCGACCTCCCGCGTGTGACGCAGGACGTCCATCCCGTCGCGCGCGCCCATCTTGAGGTCGGTGAGGACGAGGTCGACGACTTCCGCGCCGACGCGGGCGATCGCTGCGTCGCCATCGGCAGCCTCATCGACCTCGTGCCCCGCTCCGCGCAGCATCATGGCGAGCGTGGTCCGCATGTTCCGCTGATCGTCGACGACGAGAATTCTGGCCATGGTCCTGAGGTTTCCGCGAATTGAACGACGTTCAGCGGTCGTCGGGATCGAGTTGCGGACGCGGCGAACGCATCGGCACCTCGAAGGGAGCGTGGCCGGGCCCACCGACCTCGAGCGCTCTTGACAGCGACTCGCCGAGGCGGCGCACGTCGTCCCGACCTTGGGACGCGATGGAGACCGCCCACGCTGCGACGACCAGCGCGACGAGTGCCACCGCGAGCGTGGATGCAGCGAGGGCCCGAGCGACACGGTCCGTCACGGCGATTCTCCCTCCGGGATGTGCTCGACGTAGCCGCGCTCGCCGATGATGATGCGCACGACGGCCGCGCTTCCGGCGTGCTCTCCGGTGATGGCGCGCGTCGGATCGCCCGGGAATGCCCACGGAAGTGAGACGACGGGCGCGACCTCGTAGACGCCTGCGACCGGGAAGGAGCCGCGACAGGCCTGTCGCGCATCGACCCGAATGGTCGTCGCCGTCCGCGGCGACACAGGCCGGAACAGATCGACGATGGGCGCGAGCGGCGTCGGGGCGACACCGCACTCGGCGGCGCCGAGAGGGCCACGTATACGGAAGCGCACGTAGTCGTGGCGCAGATAGACCACGCGCGACCCGCGAGGAGAGCGAACGCTGACTGCGAACGAGAGCCCCTCTTCCCGGCGCTGCGAAGTCGGCGCGAGCGAGACGGCCGCTTCCACCGCAGCGGTCAGCGGTGGCGTGGAGGGGCGCGGGGGGAGCTTGAATTCGCCAGCGGGCAGCAGCGACTCAGCCGGAGTACCGGGAACTGCCAAACGAGAGCGCGCGACCCACGCACCTCTCGCCGCACGAGACTGCCCGTAAGTCGCGACGATGCGGCCGCCGCGCTCGGCCCGGTCGAGCGCTCGGCCCGTGCAGTACATGCGCAGGTCGATCCACTCGCGGTAGGACGGCGGCGCGTTCATGCCGCCGATCGCACGGGCGCGCGGAGAACCAGCGCGCAGTCGCTGAGCGTCCGGGTGCGCGCACGCGAGCGGCCGCGCTCGCGACGACGAAGGGTCATGAACCTCGAAGCGCAGCAACCGACGGTCGGCGACGACCTCCGCATCGGGCCACGCCGTCGTGCGCAAGGTGAGGGTGAAGAGATAGCGCGGGTCTCCGGGAGGTGAAGCCGGCGCATAGGGCGCGAGCTCGGCCACGACGCCGGGCGCGACCACCGGCGTAGCCCGTCGAGAACGGCGCTGCGCGCTCGCCCCGGAAGCGCACGCAACGAGACCGAGGACGACGACGCCGAGGCCCAAACGCATCCGGCCAATGAATCTTCGCGAGCTCATCACGCGAGCACCTCCCCGACGGTGGCCACGATCTCGTCTCGCAGCGCCCCAGGGAACACGAGCCGAGGGCGAAGCGTCTGAGCGTTGCGTAGTTGTCCGAGGAGGAAGGACACGTCGCCGAGTCTCCGAATGGGCTGGTGGCGGAGCAGGACCCAGAGGCCATCCGCTGAGTCGTCGCTCGGCTCTTCGTACGGCGTGTCGCGCGGGACGTCGAGGAAGACGCTCAGCTCGGGCCGCCAGCCACGTCGCAGCGCCACCTCACGGGCACGCGCGAGCGCTTCATCCCAGCGGTGCGCGGCGCCCTCCTCTTCTGGCAGCGGGAGCGTCTTCGGGAGGCGCCGTACGACGACAGCCTGCGCGAGGTCGCGCAGCGTCGCGTCCCGCGAGTCAGCCCATTGCGAGAAGGCATGGAGCAACACCGAATCGTCGAGCGCGAGATAGTCGCCGAGCGACATCGGCTCGCCGCGCGCGGCGCAGGCCATCGCGAGGGGCGTCCCCTCGGGCTCTGAACCGTCGCGAACGAGCTCGCCGAGCCGCAGGAACAGTCCGCGGATGAGGGCCTCCGCGCCGCGCGTGGCCTTGTGGTGATAGACCTGCTGGAACATGAAGTGGCGGGCGAGGAAGAAGCCCTCGATCGGCGGCAGGCCCTTGCGCCCCTCGATCGCGAGGACGCGCTCACCATCGGGCGCGCTGCCGAACGCCAGCGCACGCAGGAGCCAGTCGAGATCGTAGATCCCGTAGCGGACGCCCGTCATGTGGCTGTCGCGGAGCAGGTAGTCGCAGCGGTCGACGTCGAGCGTGCCGCTGACGGCGCGCGCCAGATAGCCGAGGCGGTAACGCCCCTCGAGCAGTCCAGCGACACGCTCGGGCATTCCGGCGTCGAGTTTCGCGAGCGCGCGATGCACATCGGTCGTGTCGTCGCGGACGATCTCGACCGTCCACGACTCGTGGTGCCGCGCCCCCGGCATGACCTCCTCGAAGAGATGCGAAAACGGGCCGTGCCCGAGATCGTGGAGAAGCGCGGCGGCGATGGCATCTCGCGCAGCCTCCGCGTCGGGGCGCTCTTCGGGCGGGAGGTCGCGCTCGACCTCGGCGAGGCGCGCGAGCAAGCGCACCATGACGTGTGCGGCGCCGAGGGCGTGGGCGAAGCGCGAGTGCTCGGCACCAGGGAAGACGACCGAGGTGAGTCCGAGCTGCCGGACGCGCCGCAACCGCTGCACCTCGCGGGTATCGAGAAGCGCCGTCACGATGGGCTCCGCAAGCCCCTCGAAGGCAACGAGCCCGTGCACGGGATCTCGGAGAATCATCGCGGCCGACCCTAGCAGCCCGTCGCGACCGCTGCCCGAGGGACTTCCCATGCTAGCGTGCCGACCCCAGACGGAACAGAGCGGAGGATCAAGACGATGACGTGGACCCCGACGAAATACGTGGCGAAAGACTACTCAGCGTTGAAGGGCTTGCAGGCCATCAGTGACGACCAGGTCACCGTGCACCTCGCGCTCTACAACGGCTACGTGAACCGCTCGAACAAGCTCAACGAGACTGTCGCGGCGATGCTCGCCGACGGCAAGTCCGGCACCGCGGAATACCAAGAGTTGAAGCGCCGCGCGGGCTGGGAGCACAACGGCGTGCTCCTCCACGAGTTCTACTTCGACAACCTCGCGCCGGGCGGTCGCGGTACCGGCAAGGAGTCGGCGTTCGGCGAGGCGATCAGCCGCCAGTTTGGCGACTTCGACACGTGGAAGGCCGACCTCCTCGGCACCGCGAAGGCGCCGGGCGTGGGGTGGGCGGTCACCTACTTCGACCCGTCGCGCAAGCAGTTCGACAACTACTGGATCGATCGCCACGACGTCGGTCACCCAGCGGGCGGGCGCCCCATTCTCGTGCTCGATCTCTGGGAGCACGCGTGGAGCGTCTATCTGAAGCCCACCGAGCGCGCGAAGTATCTCGACGATTTCTTCGCGAACGTCGATTGGGAGACGGTGGCCAGCCGTCTCTGATCCGTTCGCTCCGACCGCAGCAAGAGGCGCCCGGCGTGAGTCGCGGCGCCTCTCTCGTTTCCGTCGGCCGATCAGCGCGCGAGCGTGGCGAAACGACCGTCACGCGGGACGTCGAAGCCCTCCGCGTGCGGCCCCGTCACGGCGACGACGTCCTCGTGCCACAGCGGGATCACCGGCAGCTGCGCGGCGAGGATTCGCTGCGCCTCCGCATAGGCCGCGATCCGCTCCGCGCGCACCGGCGTCGCACGCCCGAGTTCGAGCGCGGCGTCGAGCGCCGCATCGCGCATGCGCCAGCGATTCGCGCCTTCGCGGCCGCCGCCCGGAACGTGCTCGCTGCCGAAGAACCAGCTGAGCACGTGGGGTTCGAACACCTCCGGCACCTGCAGCGTCGCGAGCTCGAAGCGTCCCGCGTCGAGGTCGGCGAGCAGCGTCGCGAGCTCGCTGGGGCGCACTTCGACGGCGACGCCGACCTCACCGAGCATCGCGGCGATGGCGCGGGCGATCGACTGCCGAAAGCGATCGGTGCTCGTGCGGAGCGTCAGGCGCAGACGCGGCGCGGGGCCGCTGCCATCCGGATCGCGCAGCCCCGCTTCGTCGAGAAGGGCGCGTGCGCGCTCGGGGTCGTAGGTCCACGTCGGCAGATCGGGGGCCTCGGCCCAGTGCGCAGGCGGGACGAAGCTGCGCGCGAGTCGAGCGCGACCGCCGAGCTTGGCGCGCACGATCCGCGCACGATCGATCGCGAGCGCGAGCGCCTGACGCACACGCACGTCGCGAAGAGCGGGCGCCTCGAGATTCGTGCCGAGGTAGGTCGTGCCGACGCCGGGCGCGGTGCGGACCCGAAAGCGCGCGTCTCGTTCGAACATCGGTACGAGCAGCGGCGGTACCGCGTTGAGCGCGAGATCGCCACGACCCGCGAGGAGGCGCAGCGCGCGCGTGTTGTCGTCGCGGACCACCAGCATCCGCACGCGCGGGAAGCGCGGGGCGCCCCGGTGCCAGTGCGGGTTGGCCGCGAGCGAGAGGTGTCCGGGGGTGCGGGCGAGGAGGCGATACGGGCCTGCGCCTACGGGCTCCCCGCCGCCAGGGACGCCGACGACCGTGCGAGCATCCTCCGCGCGGAGAATCGGGATCTCGAGATCCGTGAGGAAGGTCGCGTGCGGGGCGTCGAGCTCGAAGACGACCGTGCGGGAGTCGACGATCTCCATCCGTGCGATGCGACGATACGTGCGCGCGAAGCGGCTCCCCATCGCCGGATCGACGACGCTTCGGAACGTCGCGCGAACGTCGTCGGCATCGAGCGCGCTGCCGTCCGAAAAGCGCAACCCCGGCCGCAGCGTGACGCGGTAGCGCAGCGGTGACTCGACGTCGATGCGTTCGGCGAGGTCCGGGACGACCTCGAGCGTGCGTGGGTCGACCGTGACGAGCGATGCGAAGACGAGCCGCGACACCTTCAGTCCGTAGGCATCGCCCACCTTGCGCGGGTCGAGTTGCTCGACGTCCTGGGGCAGCACGACCACGAGACTCCCGTCGTCGCTCGTCCCCTCGGCACTGCGCTGCGAGCCGCAGCCAGCCAGCCCGAGCGCGAGCGTCACGAAGAGAGCCCGCGAGACCGTCCGGAGCCGCGTGATAGCGTCGGGACTGCGATGCGAACTCGCCCTATCCCCCCCGCGCTTCCGCGCACCGCCCTCCCCGTCCTCGCGCTCGCCGCGCTCGCCTTCGCGCTCTCTCCGCGGGGCTCCGCGCAAGACGGGCCAGCGCGCGCCGGCGCCCCACGGGGGGCGCTCGCACCGACGCTCGCGTCGCTCGTCACGCGGGCCGGACTCGGTGAGCGGATTGGGGTCTCGGTGAGCGACGCGCGCACCGGTCAGGTGCTGTTCGCGCACCAGGCCGACGTCGCGCTCAACCCCGCGTCCAACGAGAAGCTCGTCACGGCGGCGACCGCGCTCCATGAACTGGGCGCGGATTTTCGAATGATGACGGGTATTTACGGACGTATCGAAGGCGATGCCGTCGTGGGCGGTCTCTTCCTCAAGGGCGGCGGCGACCCGACCCTGCGCATCGCGGATCTGGTCGACATGGCCGAGGCCCTCGTCGATCGCGGCGTGCGGCGCGTCGACGAAGTGGTGGTCGATGGGAGCTACTTCGACGACCGCTACCTGCCGCCCGCGTTCGAGCAGCAGCCCGGCGAGGTCGCCGCGTTCCGTGCGCCTGTCTCGGCGCTCGCCGTCGATGGAAACGCCTACGAGCTCCGGATTCTGCCCGGCCCGAGCGAGGGGGCTCCGGCCGTGGTTCGCCTCGACGCGAGCGGCTATTTCGACGTCACGAACGAGGTCACGACGTCGGGCGCCGGCGAGCCGCGCATCCTCGCCGACCAACGCGGGAACGGCGAGCGCATGACGCTGCGCGTGCGCGGCACCATGCCTCTCGGGGTGCGCGGGGTGTCGTACCGCCGACGCCTCGAGAACCCGGTGCCCTTCGCCGGTCATGCCTTCGTCGAAGCCCTGCGTCGCCTCGGGATCCGGACACCCGTGCGCGTGCGCGTGGCCGCGACGCCCGGCGACGCGCCGCTGCTGACCAGCCGTCGGTCCCCGCCGCTCTCTCAGATCCTGACCGCGCTCGGCAAGGACTCGGACAACTTCGTCGCCGAGATGGTGCTCAAGGTCGTCGGCGCCGAGCGGAGCCGCCCCGGACGCACGGCCACGGGCGCTGCAACGGCTCTCGCGCTGCTCGAGCAGGTCGGCGTGCCCCGTGGGGCGGCGACCGTCGTGAACGGCTCGGGTCTCTTCAACGGTAACCTCGTCGCTGCGTCGCACTTCACGAAGCTCCTCGGCCACGTCTACCGCGACCCCGCCGTTCGCAGCGAATATCTGGCGCACCTCGCGACGGCCGGCGTCGACGGCACGCTCGCGCGGCGGCTGCGGGACGTACCGCGCGGGGCCGTCCGCGCGAAGACGGGGACGCTCGGCGATGCGATCGCGCTCTCGGGGTACGTACTCGGCCCGAACGACGAAGCGCTCACCTTCAGCGTGCTGACGAACGGCGTCCGTGGGAAGCACGGGCCGGCGCGCGCGCTGTGCGACGACACCGTCCGCGCGCTCGTCGCGCACCTCTACCCCGACTACCGCCCACCGGGGACGCCGGAGACGAGTACCGACGCAGAGGATTGACGGAACGACGACGGCGCGCCCTTCGAGACGCGCCGCCTTCGACGTGGGGCCCACTCGCGCCCTCCACGCACGCCGGGAGGGCCGCGCCTCGAGCGGGACTACTCCTTGATCTGCCGGCGGATCTTGGCGAGGGCCTGCTCTTGGAGTTGCCGGATGCGCTCGCGCGAGAGGTTGTACTTGTCGCCGATTTCCTTGAGCGTGAGCTCGTCCTCGTCGTCGAGTCCGAAGCGCCAGCGTAGGATGCGCGCTTCCATCGGCGAGAGAGTCTCGAGGAGTCGGCGGACCTCGTCGTTCCACGTCTGCGAGACGAGGTTCTCGTAGGGGGTCGGGACGCCCTCCTGCTCGAGGAAGTCGATGAACTTGCGGCCGTCTTCGTCGTTCACCGGGCGGTCGAGCGAGAACGGAGTCTCGGCCCAGTAGCCCTTGATCTTCTCGAGTTTCTCGGCCGCGATGCCGGTCTCCTTCTCGAGCTCTTCCGGCGTGGGCTCCGCGCCCGTGCGGGTCGCGATGGCCTGCGTCGCGCGCGCAACGCGATTGTACGTGTCGAGCATGTGGACCGGGATACGCACCGCGCGTCCCTTGTCCGCGAGCGCGCGGCTGATGGCGTGGCGGATCCACCACGAGGCGTACGTCGAGAAGCGGTAGCCCCGGTTGTGATCGAAGCGCTCGACGGCCTTCATGAGGCCGATGTTGCCCTCCTGGATCAGATCGATCAGCGGGAGGCGCCCGCGGTTGTAGCGGCGGGCGATGCTGACGACGAGGCGGAGGTTGGCGGCGACGAAGCGGTTCTTGGCGCGCTGCTGGTCGAAGCGGGCCCTCTCGACGCGGGCAAGGAACTGCCTGAAGGCCGGGCCGATGCGGACCTCCTCACCTTGGAGGTCCCGCTCTTCGGCGCGTTGACCGGCGAGCCGATGCACGGCCTTGTCGCTCTGATTGACGAAAATGCGATCCGAGTCGGCGACTCGCAGCTTGGTGGCGAGGGCCGTTGCCGCAGCGTCCCAACGCTCTTGGAGGGCGCGGGGCACTTTGGCGCCAGTCGTCCGGAATTGCCTGGACATCTTCCGAAGCGTCGCGACGTCCTCGATCGGCGTCTCGAGGTGGTCGTCGAGCACCTTGGCGACCGTCTCGAGCGCGAGCGGGTAGGAGAGCAGCGCCTCCCAGTAGCCGATCTCGAGTCGCTCGACCTCCTTCGCGGCCTCGACCTCCTCGTGAGGCTGGAGGACGCGATGTCCCGCCATCTCCCGGAAGTAGCGGCTCAGTGTCGAGTCGCCGCCGCCCTGGCGCTCCATCTCCTTGAGCGCCTTCTCCGCTTCGGCCTGCGCCTCTGCGAGGTCTTCTTTCGAGGGCTCCCCTTCTCCAGAGACCTCTTCGACCTCTTCCTCGCGCTCTTCCTTTTCGTCGCCATCCCCTTTCGCCGGGCGACGGGCTGCCGCGGGCTTCGCGGTCGCGCCGCCCTTGGCGGGAGAGGTCGCCTTCTCGTGCGCTTTGACCGCGGAGGCCCCAGCGGCGGAAGAAGCTGTCGTGGCGCCGAGCCCTGCCACACCAGCCACCACCGGGTCGGTGGAAGGACGGGGCTGACGCGACTTCCGCGTGCCGACGATGGGGCGCTGCGACGGGATGCGGGCCGACCCTGAGCTCTTCGGAGGCGCGGCCACGGGTCCTGACGCCGAAACCGGTTGCGTAAGCGGCGCCGACTTGGCCGGGACGGCCTTCCCGTTCGTGCCTTTCCCGAGAGTGACCTTCGACGGCTCGACACGCGCCGGAGCCTCCGTTCGGCCTCGCGAAGGCTGGCGGGCTTCGGGCTTGCCAGATGCGCCCCGCACGGCCTCCGCCTTGGTCGGGGACGCAGCAGCCGGGCGTGCAGCCGGGTTGGCCTTCGACGGCCGGGGGGGGGCCGACGCGCGGCGCGCAGGCTTCTGCGGGGGCGCTGCGGGCTTTCGAGGAGCGGTGGACATCGTGGAAGACTCCGCGGAGGTACGCCCGGCGCCGGGACGCGCTGTAGCTCGCTGGGTCGATCCCGCTGCGGCACGGCGCGTGCCGACGTCGAGACGGCGTGGAGAGGGCTTGCCCGCAGGGGTGCGGGGAGCCGTCGTCGTGGGTTTCGAGACGCCCGTCCGGGTGACCTTCGGCACGTGCATGGCCCTAGTGTGGGGTTCGTCGAAGCGTCTCGACAGGGGCAGCGGTATCAGCCGATGCCCGTCGAATGTCAACCCCTTCGAGGCCGACGCGCGTACTCCTACCATCGAAGGCATCCACCTCTCCAGAAACGGCGCCCCGTGCGCGCGGTGTCGGCCGCCTGAACTCGCCGAGACCGGGATCTCCACGCGACAGCTGAGCCGCGTCCCGCCACGATGGATGGTTGCGGCGGACTCCGTGTGCCAGTCTCGACCACGATGCGCTCGTTCTCGCTCGCGGTCGCGTGCCTGCTCTGTCTCGCGTCGACGGGGGCAGCCGCTGAACCTCTTCCGCTCACGCGTGCGGTGCGCCTCGGGAGAACCCCACGCGAACTCCCCTTGCGCGTCGCGGTCATCGCTGGGGCCGTGCGCCTGCGCGTCGGGGCGACGGAGGCCACGCTCCCGCTCGACGCGGCGAACGATGCGACCGTGGAGGACGTCATGCTCGCAGGGGGCGCGCACGTGGTCGTCGTGCGCGTACAGGACGGGGCGCGACGCGCGGCCGCCATCGTCACGTCGCCGGGGACTCGCCCCACCGTGGTCTGGGCGGGACGCACCGATCTCCGTGGCGATCCCGGCGAACGAAGCGCGGATGCCGTCGAGGTCGCGGACCGGGACGGCGATCAGGTTCCCGACGTGCTCGTCGGCCGCGTCCGCGAGACGTCGCGTCTCTGCGGCGCCGAGCGGACTCTCGTCGCGGCATCGGCGCTCGATCCCCGGACGTCGGCGTTGCGCCCGGTGGCGCTGAATCCCATTCGCAATGCCTCGGATTCATTGGAGATTGTGGCAAGCGGCGAGTCACCGGGCCCATCGGGCGCGCCGCGCCTCGCCTTGCTTCGCGTCGTGGGGGCGTCGAGTCGCGATGGCGAAGCGGACGCACCTTCGGCGCCGCGCATGCTCGAGCGACCTGGGGAGACGTACTGGGCAGAAGGGCGCGGGGGCGCCGGACGCGGCGAGTTCGTGACGGCGCAGATCGAACGGTCCGGAATGCCCATCCGTGCCCTGGCGCTCACCATCGCGCCGAATGCCCCGGTGGCCGCGCAGCTCGGACGCCCGCGCAGCCTTTGGCTGGTTGGCGACGCCGGACCGCCACTCCACGTGACGATCCCCGAAGACGCCGTCCGCCATCCCGGGCGGCGCTACTGGGTCACGCCGCCGGAGTCACTCTCCTGGGGTTGCGTCTCGGTCGTGCTCGACGAGGCCCATCCCCCGGCGAACACGAGTGAAGCAGCGACGCGCACGGCGCTTGCCGGCATCGAGGCGTACACGGACGCGGATTTCGACGGCGGCGTCGAGCGGCTCGTCCGCGGACTCGTCGGAGACGGCCCGGACGCGGGACGCGCAGCCGACGTCCTCGCGCGCATGGGTGACGAGGCCTTGGTGCCGACTGCTGCGGCATGGACGCGCATGAGCATTGCGGGGCGACGTCGCGCGATCCGCGTGTTCGCAGCCGGGGCGCTCGGCAGGCCCCCTTCGGTCAGCTCGGGTGGCGGGACGACGACGCAGCCGGGCGCGCGCGAGACGGCCATCGACGCCCTCGTCACCGCCGCAGGCGATCCGGATGCCTCCGTACGCGACGAAGCCGTCGCAGCCCTCTCACGCGCAGGAGAGGCTGGCCGCGAAGGGCTCGCCCGCGTGACGGCGCAGGGCGGCGCGGGCCTCGACACCGCAGCGACGGCGCTCGCACTCGCTGGCGCACCGGCCGTCCCGGCAATCCTGGCGGCCGTCGCGCAGACCGGCGGCACGGAGCGCCCTGCTCTCCGACGTGCGCTCATTCGCGCACTGGAAACCGGCAGCGCCGCCGCGCGCGAGGAAGCGTCTCGTTGGCTGGCCGTGGAAGACCGCCCCTCCGAGGTGTGCGCAGCAGTCGCGCTCGCCCTCGCCGCATCCCCGGAAGGCGCGCCTCTGGCGGCGACGATCGTCGCGCGTGCACCGGCGGCAGATGCCCCGTTCCCGGAGCGACATCGGCTCGTGCAGGCCGCAGCGCGACTGCCCTCCGACCCGGCGAGCGATGCCTGGCTCGCCGTCTTCGCCCGAGAAGCGCCCGAGTGGATGATGCGGGCCGCCGCGCTCGAAGCGCTCGCCGCGCGCCGCTCCCCGCTCGTCGGCACCACGGCGCAGGATTCCCTCCGCGACGAGTATCCGCGCGTTCGTGTGGCAGCCTTGCGGCATCTCGACGACGGGCCCGCCGCATCGAACGAGTTGGCGCGGCTCGCGCGCCGCGATCCGTGGCCGCTCGTACGAAGTGCAGCGCTCTCCGAACTCGGCCGGCGTGGGTTGTCACGTCCGACCATCCGCGAGGCGCTCGGAGACCCGCGCGAAAGCGTGCGCGCCGCGGCCGTCGGCGCGCTGAATCGCGCGGGCGACGCCGACGCATGGGCGCTCGTGTCGGCTCGACTCCTCGACGACGACGAGTGGCCCGTCGTGATCGACGCCGGGCTTTCCTTCGCACGGGCGCGTTGCCGCGAGGACGCGCGAGATGGCGTGATCGCCGTGTTGCGGCGGGGCATGCGCAACGACGCGTGGGCGCCAGACGCGGAGCTCGCTGCACTCGCGCTCGAGACGGCCGTGACCATCGGCGGAAGCCTCGCAGAGGAGGCACGTCAGATGGCCGAGCGCAGTGCGGCCTCCGAGGCCCTGCGGGCGACTGCGCAGCGGCTACGGGAGGGCCCTCCACGCTCGTGTCGCAGCGTCGACGGTGACGCTTCGAGACCCGCGAACGTGGAGGCGGCGCCGTAGGTCAGCGGTTGGTTCGGTCGCTTCGGCGGGTGTTGATTGCGGCTCCCTCGCGCGTTGGCGGCGCCTCGACTCCGGGAACGGCCAGCGTGCGCAGATGCGGATCGAGCGCGTCACGCAGCGACTCGCTGACGAGGTTGAAGCTCGCGACGCAGGCGAAGAGCGCGAGTCCGGGGAACACCGCGAGCCACCAGGCGTCCCGATGGAGGCGCGCGCCGGCGAGCAGAGCGCCCCACGTGGCAGGCGCGTCGGGGTCCGGAGCGCCGAGCATCGTGAGCGACGCGTCGACGACGATCGCCGCGCCCATCGCGATGGGCGCCGCCACGACCGCGGGCGAGACGGCGTCCGGCAACACGTGGCGCCACAGCACCTTCCATGGTGGTAGTCCAAGCGCGTGCGCAGCGAGCGCCCAGTCGCTGTTGCGTGCGCGGAGCACCTCGGCGCGCGTCATCCGCGCGACGTCCGTCCAACGGAGAACACCGAACACCACGACCACGTCGAGGAAGCCGTGCTGCCCCGTGATGCCGCGAAGCGCGAGCACCGCGACGACCGCCGGAACACTCAGCAGCACCTCGATGGTCCGCGTGACGAAGGCGTCGAGACGCCCTCCGTAGAAGCCAGAGACGGCGCCCAACGTGACGCCGAACAGCACGACCAACGCGGCCGAAGAGAGCCCGGCAGCGACGCCCGTTCGCGTGCCGTGGAGGAGACACGCGAGGACGTCGCGCCCTTCCGCATCGGTACCGAGTAGATGCCCCAGCGACGGCGCCTCGAGGATACGCGGACTCGTCGCAGGAACCGCGAGGAATCCGGTCAGCACCGCAATCAGGACGACCGTCAGCAGGCCCGCGAGGCCGACCCGTGCGCGCCGTGTCCGCCACAGCACGCGCAGCATCCCGGCGCGCTGGCGAATGCGCGCACGCACGAAGCCCGCGAACTGCGAAGGTCGCTCGGAGAGCCTCATCGCCGCCCGCCTCCCGACCGCCGGGTCCGTGGATCCACCAACGCCACGAACAGATCTCCGACGAGCAGCCCCACGACGCCGACGATCGCGACCGCCGCCGTCACGGCGACGAGCCACGCCACGTCGCGGGCCGCGACCGCCGCCACCGTCTCCCGACCGAGTCCCGGAATGGCGAACAACTCCTCGACGAGCACGGACGTGCCGACGAGCAACGGAACCTCGAGCCCGGCGAGCGTGACGACCGGCGGGAGCGCGTTGCGCAGCACGTGGCTTCGCAGCACTCGGTGCTCCGGGACCCCCTTCGCCCGTGCCGTACGGACGTAGTCGCTGCGGATGACGTTGAGGACGGCGCTGCGCTGGTGGCGGCTGAGGACGATCAGCGACGGGTACGCCAGGCAGAAGACCGGCATCGCGAGGTGCCACGCCAGGTCGAGCGCGCGCGTCAGCAGCGGCGCCCCGGCGAGTCCGGCGCTCGAGAGCCCGCCGGGGGGGAACAGCGCGAGGCCGGGCGCGCCGCACACCGCACCGAGTACGAGCGTCCCGACCCACACGACGGGGAGCGAGTAGAGAACGAAGCCGAGCGCCCCGACGAGCCGGTCGAAGACACCGTCCCTACGCACCGCCGTGACCGTGCCGAGAGGCACTGCGAGCAGGAACGCGAGCGCGGCAGCGAGCGTCGCGAGGGCCACCGTGACCGCCCCGCGCTGCAGGAGCTTTCCGGCGACCGCCTCCCCATCCACGGCCGAGGTGCCGAGACGCAGCGTGAGGAGCCTGGCGAGCCATTTTCCGTAGCGCGTCTCGGTGACCGGGGCGATCGCGCGCTCGAGCGGTCCGAAGACGACGTAGTCGGGCCGATGCACGAACCACCATTCGCGCCACGCCTCGGGCGCGCGCGGGTCGGAGGTGCCGAGGCGCGCGGCGGGGGCCTGGGGCACGAGCCCGCTGAGCAGGCTCAACACCCGACGCTGCGAGTCCACGCGCTCGTCGTCGAGCGCGGCGATCAGCTCCGCGACGGCGAACGTGCCGAGTGCACGCAGCTGCTCCGCCGCGTGGAGGCTGCGCCCCTCGCGCAGACGCCGCACGAGCCGACGCACGTGGCTCGCCCGAAAATCGAGGCGCCGCGAGTCGTAGAGCTCGACCCAGAACGTGAGGTCATCGCCTGCAGCGACGCCATCCCGTTCGGCTTCCGACGCGAGCAGATCCCCGGAGGGTGCGAGCTGCGCGAGCGCCCAGCGCTGTGCCGGGGCCGGGAGCGCGGAGAGCCGCGGTGCGAGGATCGGAACGAGAACGGCGCCGCGCCCGCTCAGATCGGGCGCAGCGTCCCCGTGGACCGCACGCTCGAGCGCGCTCTCGACGTCACGCTCGAGGTCGCGTGGGTCGGCGCTCACGAAGGTCGGCAGATCGAGGAAGAGCGCACGCGCGGCCTCAGACTCGAGCCCTTCTCGCGGCGGCGGGGCCAACGTGAGCAGCGCGAAGCTCACGAGCGTGACGCCGACGAGCGTCGGCGCCACGACGAGCCATCGGCGCAGGATCAGGCGCAACATCCGCGTGCTTCATACCGACGCCAGCAGACGCCGGATTTCGATATCCGGCACACCGGCTCCCCCGCACGCACCGCGCCGCCGCCCGACGCGTCGAGGTGCGAGAGGTCGGCGCGTGGCGGCACGGGAAGAAGCGATCAGCGAGGCCCTGCAGGCGGCGCCTCGGGCGCCGGCTCGAGCGTCTCGTGACCGAGGTACTCGAGGAGCCCCTCGCTATCCAGGTAGCCCGTCTCCCCGGAGAGACGCACGAACTTCCCGCGGACCTTGATCTTCGCGCCCACGCCGAAATCACCGGGGATGGGTGGCAGCGGGTCGTCCTCTTCCCGCGCGAGGGGGCGTCCGCGACGGAACGCCTCGACGGCTTCGGCGAGCTCCGTGTGATTCTCCGCGTAGCGCGTCAGTCGCAGGAGGTTCGCCGTGTCGCGCTCGTCCTTCGAGTCGGCAATGAAGAGGTGCGGACGTCGCGGTAGGGGGCAGGCGCGCTCCGGAGGACACTCGGGCGGCTCGTAGATCGAGACGATGTAGCCCGTGACGGCGACGTCGGTGTTCATCGTCTGATGCATGCGGCGACGCACGCCGAACACCGAGTAGCTCTGGTCGGGGTACTGCGCGGGGTGCGAGGGCGCGGGGAGCGTCGGCACCGCCGGGAGATTCGGGTTCACGTCCGGCAGGCGCTCGATCGTGATGTCCTCCGCGGGCTTCGCGTTGTCGCAGCCGAGCAGCGAAGCGCCGAGCGTGGCGCCACCGAGCGCGA